>Ga0307373_10000340_pt1 | contig 88989 bp, 76 predicted proteins | sample OX2MG_FD_202534 | JGI IMG/M metagenome (GOLD analysis project Ga0307373, IMG submission 202534) | Soil microbial communities from Risofladan, Vaasa, Finland - OX-2 | ecosystem: Environmental > Terrestrial > Soil > Coastal area > Acid sulfate soil | place: Finland: Risofladan, Vaasa | collected...
AGGTGAGCCCCACCTTGGGATGCACGTTCACCTGGTTGACGCCCGGCAACTGGATTTCCACCGGGTCTTCCGCCGTGCAGATATTCCGATCAGCGGTGTTGAGAATATTGACGCCGGTGTACAGGGATACCGTCTTGCCGCTGCCGGTGGGGCCGGTCACCAGGATCATGCCGTACGGGCGCGCCAGTGCCTGTAGATACAGTTGCTTCTGGAAGTCCTCATAACCGAGCGCATCGATGCCGAGTTTGGCACTGGCGGGATCCAGGATACGCATCACGATCTTTTCGCCCCACAAGGTCGGGCAGGTGTTGACTCGGAAATCGATGGCGCGGGTCTTCGAGAGCTTGAGCTTGATGCGGCCGTCCTGTGGGATGCGGCGCTCTGAAATATCCAGGCGCGACATCACCTTGAGGCGCGCCGCGATTTTCATCGCCAGCACCACCGGCGGTTGCGCAACTTCGTGCAGCATGCCGTCCTGGCGCAGGCGGATGCGGTAAAACTTCTCATACGGCTCGAAATGGATATCCGAGGCGTTTCTGTTGATGGCATCGAGCATGATTTTGTTGACGAAACGCACCACCGGGGCATCGTCTATGTCGGCGCTTTCTTCGTCCAGGTCAGCCACATTCTCATCGCCTGCGGAGATGTCCAGCTTGTTAATTTCTTCATCGAGATTGCCCATGCCGGTGTCCATTGCGCGTATGGCTTTCTCGATGGCGCGCACCAGCTTGTCTTCCTCCACCACCACCGCATCCACCGTGAGGCCGGTGGTGAAACGGATCTGATCCAGGGCGGGGAGGGTGGCGGGGTCGGAGACCCCCACAAAAATCTTGCGTCCGCGGCGGAACAGCGGCAGCACGTGGTAGTTTTCGATGAGCTGGGGTTCCATTTCCTTGAGGGGGGCATGCGTCATGTCCACGGCATCCAGGTCCAGGACCGGCACGCCGAATTCGTCGGCGGCGACGCTGGCAATCATCCGGGCATTGAGTTTTTTATGGCGCACGAGGTAGGAGACCAGGGTCAGCTTCTCCTGGGTCGCCTCGCGTTGGACGTCTTGTGCCTGGCTCTCCGTGAGCACACCATCGGCCACCAGTCTGCGGGACAGACCGGTCAGGTTCACTCTGACGGTTGTAGTCGCCATAATCCCCATCCTTCGGTATCTGCAGGCCCAAAGCCACGGCCTGCGGACCTAAGATAGTAGTGTATCGGCCCAAAATGTCCAACTGTGGCGGGGACCTGCGGCTAAAATCGGGGGGGGTGCTGAAGAATTGGAGGTTGGCCAGGAGCCCCGGTTCTACGGGAACCCTGCGCCTGCCAGTCTATAAAATTAGGTCGTTGGGATGCATTCAAACAAAGCATGTTTTATTTAAGACCTCCAATGCTGGATTTGATCGGCTGCCGGGATATGGCGGATATGGATATTTTCCTATCGGACGCTGGAGAAGGCAGAGCCGTACTCGGGGCGCGATACATCCTGTTTTGTCATTGAGATTCTTGCAATGAAGTATCATCTGAAGCGATGTACTTTGTATGTGCGACAGGTCTGAACTGGAGTGATGTGAAGTTGCACAGTTCGCATGCTGCTCTCGACATCGCAGGCCGACAGTCGAAGGCTGAGAAAATTCTCCGACTGATACGCTTGCCAGATAACCGCAAGGCAGACGTACGCCTGCTTGAGGTGGGCACTGGATCCGGTGCGATTGCAAAATATTTTTCTGAACTTGCAACGCCGCATTTCGACGTCTGGGCGGTTGATGTCAAGGATCAGCGCATAATTACCGAGGGCTATAACTTCCAGCTTTATGAAGGTCAGCGGCTGCCGTTCGACGAAGGCACTTTCGATATAGTGATCAGCAATCACGTTATTGAGCATGTTGGCGATCGTGCTCAGCAGGCTTCTCATGTGTCTGAGCTTTGCCGGGTATTGCGGCCGGGAGGATGCATCTATTTGGCTACACCAAGCCGCTGGCAGATTATTGAACCGCACTTTTTGTTGCCATTTCTCAGCTGGATTCCCAAGCGATGGCGTGATAGTTATGTGCGCATCACCGGGAGGGGTGAAATATACGATTGTGATTTGCTAAGACCAGTGGAACTGCAGCGGTTGTTACAAGCCTGCGGATTGCCGCATACGGACTTAACCGTCCAAGCATTACGTGAGCTTGTGGCGCTGGAGCATACGCAAGGAATTTTGGTACGCATAGCCGCCAGTTTGCCTGCAAGATGGCTAAAGAGGTTACGTAATTTGTCGCCTACTCTGATTTATCTGATCCATAAGTCCCCTGCTCTCGAAGTAACGGAGCAATCTGACGATCGGGCAATCAACTTACCTGTATCCGGGGTCGATCACGGAGAGTTGGATTGAGCATTCGCCTTCGTGTGTTGGTTCTGACATCCACGTATCCGCGCTGGCCAGGTGACCGGGAACCCGGATTCGTCCACGAGCTGTGCAGGCGTCTGACTGTGGATTTTGATGTCACTGTACTTGGTCCTCATGCGGCTGGTGCACGCAAGGAAGAAATCATGGATGGTGTGCGCGTGCAACGGTATCGTTATGCACCGGTGTACTGGGAAACACTTGTCAATGATGGCGGCATCGTAACCAACCTCAGACGCCAGCCATGGAAATGGCTGTTAGTGCCCGGCTTTTTGTTTATGCAGATGTTGGCCACCTGGCGCCTGATTCGACGTTACCGCCCGGATGTCATTCACGCTCACTGGCTATTGCCCCAAGGCTTGCTGGTCGCCGTACTTCACCGGATAGTTCGGCGCACGCCTCCATTTCTGGTTACCTCGCATGGCGCTGATCTGTTTGCCTTGCGTGGGCAACTATTTACAGCATTAAAACGCTTTGTCGCTCACCAAGCAGCTGCAATTACCGTGGTTAGTGAGGCGATGCGAACAGAATTGGTGAATATTGGAGCCGATGTTAGCAAGATTGAAATTCGGCCAATGGGTGTAGATTTATCCAGACGCTTCACACCGGATGCATCGATTCTTCGTTCTGACGACGAAATGTTATATGTTGGAAGGCTGGTGGAAAAAAAAGGTTTACGTTATTTGATTGAGGCGATGCCAGCTATTCTGGCTAGCCACCCAAAAGCCTATCTCACCGTGGCAGGTTTTGGGCCTGAAGAGCGGGCGCTTCGCGCACAAGTGCAACAGCTGGGCTTGGATGCCAAGGTAAAATTTATCGGTGCGGTGGAGCAAGCTAATTTGCCCGTATTATATCGACGTGCCGCGGTGTTTGTAGCACCGTTCGTGCAGGCAGTATCAGGTGATCGGGAAGGTTTGGGATTGGTGTGTATTGAGGCTGCGGGCTGCGGCTGTCCGGTTATTCTGTCCGACCTGGCAACAAGCCGGGACATGTTTTCTGATAGCCGGAACGTCATATTCGTACCACCGGCAGATAGCTCAGCTCTGGCACGAGCGGTTCATAATCTGCTATCGGCATCAAATACATATCGTGAGGTTGCGATTGCCGATCGCCAGCAGATGATGGATCGATTCGACCTGCATGCAGTGAGTCAGCGTTATACACAGATCCTTAGGCGTCTGAGCCGCGCAGCTAAATATGAACAGCATGAGTAAAAACGTTACCGTGACGCGGGGATCGCCTGTAAAGCCTGGCTTTCCTGCGACTGTGGGCAGGGGCGCTGATGCCGATTGCGCCGGTATTGCGGTCGTTACGGTTACCTATAACCCGGATCCAAAAATTCTTGAGCGGCAGCTCAGCCAGCTTCCGTCTGCTGCTTTGAAGATCATAGTGGACAATGCTTCACGATCCGAACTGCGCATTGAAACGCAACGTGTTGCAGCTGCATACGCTGCCATTTATCTGCAAAATAGCTCCAATACAGGGTTGCCGGCAGCATTGAATCAGGGCGCACGGCATGCAGGGAAAATTCGTCCTGCCTGCCGATTCTTGCTGCTGCTCGATCAGGACACCGAACCGGGCGCAGGCTGTGTGGAACGGCTGGTCGCGAGCTATGACCGGATCGCCACAGCTTTTGGCAAGGCCTGCTGCATAGGACCTCGATTGGTGGATGTCTCCACAGGTCTTGATCACGGATTTCATCAAATCCGGGGATGGCGCTGGTCACGAAAGTTCCCCAGTTCTGATAGTCAGATACCGGTACCGCTGGCTAATATCAACGGCAGTGGGACACTGATACCTTTGAAGATATTCAATGAGCTCAATGGCCTTGAAGATGATTTGTTCATCGACTTGGTTGATGCGGAATGGTCATTTCGTGTGCTGGCTGCGGGTTACGGCTTGTATGGAGTTCCGGACATTACCTTTCGGCACCGGATGGGTGAACGCGGCCTGCGCTTCTGGCTTCTGCACTGGCGTGTATGGCCCGAACGCTCGCCGCAGCGTAACTATTATTTGTTCCGTAACGCCGTGTGGCTGATGCGCCGTAGCTATGTGCCAGGCGTGTGGAAAGTCTGGGCAGTTGTAAAACTGGCCATCACTGTGCTGGTCTATCTGGCCGTGGATTCCAAACGGGACGAACATATGCGGTATATGTGGAAGGGCCTACGCGAAGGATTGGCCGGCACAGCAAAAGACTGTAATCGTTCAACCTAAGTCCTGAATTTTGAAAACAGTGGACCAACATATGCATATGCAGTCCGAAGATTCGGGCCCGTTTGTGCCTCCAATGCGCTGGTCGCGTGGGCAACTCGAAGCAGTGCCATTGTGTCCCGCTTGTGGCAGTTCGCACAGGGATAACATGGTGAGAACTATTCGTGACCATGTTGGAGGCTTGACTCCAGATTTATGGTCAATCCGTCAATGTGCGGACTGCAGATCATTGTATCTGGATCCGCGACCGGACCAGGCTTCTTTACCCGAAGCCTATTCTGTGTATTACACACATCGTCAGGACATCGAGCCCGTGCCCGTAGGCGTATTTTCCAGAGCCTTGTGGGCGATGGTCAACGGCTACCTCAACCATCGCTTTGGTCTGGCACGCCAGCCCGCCGCTCGAATCGGTCGGCTTGTATTCGCGTTGGCCTTGCCGTGGCGCTACAAACTCGATTATTACGGCCGACATTTGTTTCAGCACAAATATCCGCACAAGGGCATGTTGCTGGATGTCGGCTGCGGCAATGGCACGTTTCTGGCCCGCGCACGCGACATGGGCTGGACTGTCACCGGCGTTGATTTTGATCCTGTAGCGGTGCGGACATGCCGGGCTCAGGGGTTTAACGTATTTGAGGGTTCGATTAACGCAGTGCCGTTATCTATGACTGGGCATTTCAATGTGGTCACGGTGAGCCACACTTTGGAGCATGTTTGCGATCCGCGGGAACTGCTGGACGCAAGTGCCCGGATATTGTGTGAGGGTGGCATACTTTGGCTCGCGCTTCCGAATCCACAAGCGATTGGTGCGAAATTATTCGGGCGTTCATGGCGCGGACTGGAGACTCCGCGACATCTATGCATACCATCTCAACGACAACTCACCAAGTTACTTAGTGAATTCGGATTCATGGATATTTGTATTAAGCGTAGGGGTGTACACGCCAAGCGCATCAGCGCTGAAAGCGCCGAAATTGCGCGGCGCGAGGGTGGCGGTTCCATGCGATTGCGGGCCATGCTGGCGCCTGTTTTGCGGATGATGGCAGATATTGCGGCCACGTTCTCCGGACGTTGGGGCGAAGAAACCGTCATTACCGCCGTCCGCCGCCCAGATAGATGACGGAACCCATCCTGCCTCCGACAGTTGCGCTGGTCCTGCATTTCCGTAATGCAACGGTCACCGCCGCCTGCCTACGTTCTCTGCATGAGGAAGCCGTGAAGCGTCTTGTGCTGGTGGATAACTCCGAAGACGAGGGAAAGTCATTGCTACAGTTGTCTGAGGATTTGCAAAGTTTACGTATGGCGGGAATGGAAATTGTGGTTTTAGAGCCCGGTCACAACTTGGGTTTTTCCGCAGGTGTGAACCGCGGCCTCGCCCTGATTTACCAGCGGTTCGGACCCGCGAGTGTCCTGCTGATCAACAGCGACGCACAACTTGCCCCGCGCGCCCATCAATTGTTACGGTTGGCATTGAATGAATTCGACGGCAAAGCAGTATGTGCCCCATTCTTGCGCGCATCCAATGGTACATTGGTTGCTTCGGTTTTCTATCACCGCGTATTTGGTTTGTATTTGAGAAGGCCGATGTTGGGCGCTTTCCAATATGTGAGCGGATGCTGTCTCTTACTCCCGCCGGCCTTGACGGCATCGCCCTTGTTTGATGAGGAATTTTTCTTTTATGGTGATGATGTCGAATTAGGCTGGCGCCTTGCTGATACCGGTATAGTTTTACGCCTTGTAGATGGCGCTTATGCTGATCACGATGGGTCTGGAAGCAGCCACAACGGCTCACTGTTTTATGAATACCACATGGCGAGGGCGCATCTGGCATTGACCCGCAAATTGGGCGCCGGTGCATTCGGCAGGATCGTAATGTTACTGGGGAGGTTCATGCTGCTGCCGGCGCGCGCGCTGGTACGCAGCATCCGGTTCCGCTCACTGTCACCGTGGCGCGGTCTTGGTATGGCCTGCGTGGACTTTGCGCGCGGACGTCGCCGCAGTCTCACGCCGCCCAGTACGGATTGAGCACATGCCTGCACGCCTGGGTCTGTGCGGGTAAAAATTTCCACCGACGAGCCGGCAACGCTCACTTTCGCTGCGTTTTCCAGACCACCGCCCACACCAGCGAAGCCAGTAATGCTTCAGTCGCAATGACTGCCATCACCGCGCCGGTCAGACCATATCTCGGCATCCATATAAGAGCAAATACGATCAGTGCCGCAATCCCGGCGCATTCGGTGAGTGCGCGTACCAGTTGTCTGCCATTAGTCATGAGTACGGTATTGCCGATTGCGCGCAGGCTATACAAAGGGGGTAGCAGTACCAGCATCCGTGCCGCCGGTACGGAATGTGCGAAAGCTGGGCCCAGCAGCCATGGCAGGATGCCCGCCAGAAAAAACAAGGCCACGGATGCTGCCACTGAATATATCAAGGTGACGACGACCAGATGCTGAACCAGCCGTGGATTGCCTTCCGATGGATTTGCCGCGTGCCGAAACATGCGCGGTTGTGCGGCCAGAGACAATGAAATTACCGGTACCGTCAATGCGCTGGCCAGCCGATATGCGGCGGCGTACAGGCCGGCGACTTCGCTGCCCATGAGTTTCAAAGCCAGTGTCTTGTCGAGTTCAGCGGCCGCATTGCTGGTAAACCATACCGCCGAGAAGCTCAGTCCTTCCTTGACTTCCCCTGGGGTCAGAGTAAAGCGCGTTGACTGTGGCCGTAACATACGCTGCACCAATGTGATGGCGGCAAGCGCGGTCAGCAATGAAGCGCCAAGATGAAACCAGATGTAGCCAGTCAGCCCTTGTGATGCATCGGTAGCCCAGAACAAGATGGCTGCGAGTAATCGCGCAGCCGCCATCCAGGTTGTCAGGGCGCTCGACCATCCCAGCTTTTCATGTGCCTGGAAGGCAAATGCGCTTGCGTATACCAACGGGTAGCAGACCAATTCGGAAAACGCGATGACCACGATAATCTCGGGGCCGGCCGCGTGTCCCAGCACGAGCGAAGCAATCGCGGTAAAGATTGCCGCGAGAATCAATCCGCTGGCCAGGGATGTCAGCAGAGCCTTGCGCCAATATGCCCCGAAAGATTCACGGTCGCGTGATACCGCCTGCAGTAGCAAATAGCCGGTGCCAAGGCCGGCCAGTCCACCCAGGGCGACAGCCAAACCGGCCGTTCCCGCGAAAACACCATAGCCGGAGGGTCCTAAGCTGCGGGCAATCACGATCACCCAGAGCGCTTGGCCGCCCACGCGGCCGAACTGCCAGAAGGTTGCCAATACCGTGTTGTGGGCGAGGCGACCGAGGCGAAAACGCGGGGGAAAGAAGTCGGCGAGTGGCATGGTCGAACTTCGTGGTCCTCAAAAATTGCTAGTCGGCATTCAACTTAGCCGACTCTCTCCGAGCGCAAAAGCCTGCGTGTGTATTATTCAACGCGGTTGACGCGTAGTGAACAGGAGGTTGGTGATCTGTTCGGATATCAGGCCGATGAGGAAAACCAGGATGGAAGTGATGAACATCAAGGCGCTCATGACGGTGAACTGATGAGTTGCGATAAACGTATAAAGGTAACGGCCAAGACCCAGTAAAAAGAAAACAACGCTGATGGGAAAGAAAATCTTGAGAGGGGAATACAGAGTGCCAACCTTGAAAATAATAAGAAGGAAGCGAACCCCATCCCGTAATGGATTTATATGGCTCTTGCCTGTGCGTTTGCTGGCAGTGATGGGCACATAGGCCACGCCATAACCAGCCCGGAAGAAGGCCATAGTAATGGTAGTGGGATAGGAAAAGCCGTTGGGCAGAAGATGCAGAAATTCCTGAAACAGGCTGGCCCTGACCACCCGGAATCCGGAGGTCAGATCCGGGATGCGATGACCAACCATCATGCTTGCCAGCCAGTTATAAACGCGGTTGGCAAAACCCCGGCCGATTGAAGCCTGGGAATTTCCGGTACGTGCTCCTACCGCCATGTCATAACCGGACTGCAGTTTAGTCAACATTCCGCCGATATCGTCCGGGTCATGTTGTCCATCCGCGTCCATGAATATGAATACATCGCCCGTCGCCCTGCGTGCTCCGGATTTAACGGCAGCGCCGTTTCCCATGGAATAGGGATGGCGGACAATGATGGCGCCCTTGGATGATGCGACTTTAGCCGTGTCGTCGGTGGAACCATCATCCACCACAATCAATTCAGCCCGGGGATACAGCGTGCGCAGGCGCATCAGCAGTTCCGGCAGGGTCGCCGCTTCATTTTTGGCGGGCAGAATGATGCTGAGACTCTGCGATTGTTCCGGCATGCGAATGTCTCCGGCCGCTGATAGCGCGGCAATATAGCATCATTCACTAATTCCCCGCAGGCAGCGGCGGTTTGTGCGAGTGGCTTTGCTGACCGGGCCGTGGGGCTGGTGTTGCCCTGATATCCGCGATTTGCTTCTTGAAACCCGCAATGACCGGGCTGAGGTTGCCGAGATGATTGAGCGCGATTACTTTTTGCAGGTCGTGTTCCGCCAGTTTGGGATCCTGGAGCGCAATATCCAATGTCACCACGTTGATGCGGTATTGCGGCTCATTGGGCACCAGATCTGCGGCTTGTTGCATGAGTGCACGGCTTTTCTGCAGGTCCTTAAGGCCGCCACGGCCGAGGAAATTACCATAGTCAGTAAGGATATTGGCATGGACTGCGGGCATCTCCCGCAGGCGCGGATTGGCCAGGGCCGCATCGAACAGGGATTGCAGCGCGCTCGGCGGGAAATGGCAGTTATCTGCATTTTCACATTGCACCAGACTGACCAATCCTTGCTGGTCCGATGCGCTAATCGGGCGGGTACGCAGGCGCTCGGCCATGCGCGCGAAATTCGCCGGGTCATTCTCGCCGGTCGTCTGGCTTTCCAGCAACGCCAAGGCCGCACCGGCGATGATGCCGGAATTGGGCAGTGATGCCGAGTGGGCCAGAGCGGCTTTGGCCCGGGGTAGCAAACGTTTGTCTCCCGCCAGCGCCAGGTTGGTGAGTTCCTGCCCAAGAGCATAGGTTGCATAGGGAGAGCGTGGGTGATTCGCCGCCTGGGTCTCCACCAGCGACAGTGTGTTGCGCCAGACATAGGAGCGCATCCCCGTGATCACGCCGTAGGTGAGTGCCAATGCCAGCACGATGCCGACGCGGTAGCGCATGCCCAGTAAGCGGGAACGTTCGGTGAGGATGAAACCAAAGACCGCGAACAGAATGCCCATATCCGCCAGATAGTTGCGATGCTCAAAGGCGATTTCCAATGGGATGATTGTGGATTCCAGCAATTGGCCGGTGAAAAACCATAGAATCCCAAACGCGATCCAGGGACGTTTTTTCCAGGTGAGAATCGCTGTCATCATCAGGGCAATGAGGCCCAGGATGGAAAGCAACGTCGTAAAAGGGGTCAGCAAGCCGGTGGAGAGCGGAATGTCGTCGTGGTAGAGGCCGAGATCCGGCAGCCGCGGGAACAATATCCAGCGGATGTAATCCCAGATCACCCGTGTTTCCGTGAGCAGCCGTTCTGCCAGGGTGAAATCCCGGCTCGCGTAACTCAACGCTGCGCCCCGGTGTATCCCGAAGAGCCATACCAGACCCAAACACATAGGTACGACGAGATATAGCCCAAAGAATATCAACAAGCCGGTTTTGTGGGAGCGGCCGTCTCGGCCGCGATAATTTTGAGAGAGTGACTGCAAGCCACCAGCGCCGGATGGGCCAAAACGAAACACACAGAGTTCGATGATCAGAAGATAGACTGGCAGCAACACCCCGGTTTCCTTGGTGGCGATCGCCAGCAATCCGGTAAGAGACGTGCCGATAGTCAGCCACCACCATCCGGATCTGCCTGCCAGCATGCGAAGCCGGCCGTGGGTGTAAAGTACACAGCCCAGAAGGATGAACAGGGAGCACAGGCTGGTTTCCCGCTGCACCACGTAGAGCACGGCGGTCAGATTCAGGGGATGCAGCAGCCAGGCCGCAGTGCACAGCAGCGGCAGCCAGTCCACTGCAACTCCCGGTTCGATTTGCTTGGTATTCGCCCAATGCCTAAGGATTTGCCGTAGTAATATATAGACGAGCAGACCGTTCAGCAGATGGATGGCCAGATTGGTCAGTTTGAATGCACCGGCATCCATGCCATTGAAGTAAATATTGAGCGCAAAGGATAAAGAACTCAGCGGCCGGCGCAGCGGGCCGGCATTGGACGACAGCGCGGCGTGCATGAGCTGGTCCCAAGAGAGACTGTGAATCTCCAGCGCCTTGTTCTGCAGGATGTTGGTGACGTCGTCGAACACGAACGGGCCGTGCAACCCGGGCAGATAGGCGAGCACGGTCAGGATCAGCGCCGCCAGCAGCGCCAGGGGCAGATAAATCCGGGATGGGGACATGGAGACGGGTACCCTTCTCGCTCAAACATGGACCATGATGGCCATGTTCCCATTCTCGCAAAAATACCCTGTGGGAGCGACGGTCTCTGTCGCGATGCGGAATCAATCGCAGCCGGGGCAGGCACCCCCACGATCCACTCCCGGCCAGCGGCCCCTTCAAAAACGGCGTCAACGCGAAGCGTGTTTTGGCTTGTTAGCGGCGGCCCGTGCGGCTGACAGGCTGTTCTTGAGTTGCCTTATATCGTAATCCTGACTGCCGAGCAGATTCAGGTGTGATAGCACCTGGATTTGGTGTTCAGCCGCCTTGAAATCCCCAGTCACGATATAGCCTTTTGCCAGATTGATCCGATATTGGGGGACTTGGGGCTCCAGTTTGGCTGATTGTTGCATGGCAGAGATCACTTCGCTGAGCGGATGACCGGTAAACGTCAGATAGTTGCTGTAGATGGCCCATAAATCGGCATTCGGCCCGAACCGTTTTGTGGAAGCAAATGCCGCCTGCAGCATGGAGTCGGCTGCGGGCATCAACCTCTTGCAATCCGTGGGCAGGCAGTTGACCAAGCTCGCGAGTGAATTGGTGTCCTGAAGGCTGATTGGATGGGCGAGCAGGATGTTTTCGGCATTTTTCTGCCAGGCCGGATTTACCGGCAGCTTCAGTTTCGCACTCACCAGCATCATCGCCGTATCCGGCATGATGTTGGTACTCAGAGCGGCAGCCCTTTCGAAGGTATGAAACGCAATTGCCGGATTTTTCATGGCGCCTGAAAGTGCGAGGTTGGAATAGGCTTCACCCAAAACGTACATAGCCCGTTCCGACTGGGGGTGATGGTGAGCCTCGTAGTAGCCAAAATCCAGGTAGCTGCGCCATTCCGATGCACGTAATAGCGTCACTGAAAATAGGACCGGAATGGCGAGAACTGCAATCGCCCAGCGCAGGGGAAGCCGTGCCCGGCCGGAGGCGGCGGGCAGCAGCAAAAGACTGAATACCGCTAAAAGCAGGCCGTAGTCCGGCAGATAATTCCGGTGTTCGAAGGCGATCTCCAGGGGCAGCACCGTGGATTCCATGGCCTGGCCGGCGAAGAAAAAGAAGATGCCCAGAGAGAAAAGTGGCCGGCGCTTGCGTTGCACCCAGGCCAATATGGCCAGTGCAATGAGTGCCAGTAAACTCCACAGGGTGGTGAGTGGTGTCAGCAGGCCCGTCGAAATCGCAAGATCATCGTGATACAGGGCCAGTTGGTGGATATCGGGAATGATGGTCCATTTGATATACAGGAAAACTACCCGGAATTCCGTGAGCACCCGTTCAGAGAGCGTGAAATCCCTGATCATATAGCCGCCCAGGAAATATCCTGGATGGGTGAATAGAAACACCATGCCGAGGGTGCCGGGCAGCACCAGGCCGCATACATAAAAAACCAATACATTTTTCGCCAGCGCTTGCCGGGCGTTGCGGAAACCAAATACCATCCATTCGATCACCAGCAGATAAAGTGGCAGCAGCGCCGTATCTTCCTTGCAGAACAATCCGATAAGGCCGAACACCGGTGTCAGCAGCCAGACCAGCGGCCAGCCGATTTTGCCCGCGATCATGCGCTCGCGGCCAACCACATACGCCAGCATCGCGGCCAGGGTGAACAGCGCCGCCAGGCTGGTCATGCGCTGCACCACGTACAGCACCGCCGTGAGATTGAGCGGATGCAGTGCCCAGGCGCCGGCGATCAGCACGCTCGCCCAATTGATGGTGAGGTCTTGCCAATCAAACTGGTAACGACGCTTGCAATTCAGCAGCAGCCGCCGGGTCAGCCACAGGATGAGTAGCGCATTGATGAGATGGATGACGAGATTGGTGAGCTTGAAAGAAAATGAATTAGCGCCGAAGAAGTAGAGATTGAAAGCGAAACTCAGCATGCTGATGGGCCGGTACAGGAGGCCGGCGTGCGAGGAGAAGGCCGCCCGCAAGAGTTCATGCGGCGAAAGGCTGCCGAGCCGCAGCGCTAGGTTGTCAGCGATATTGGGATTGTCGTCGAACAGGAAGGGACCATGCAGGCCCGGATAATAGGCGATGGCCGTGGCTACCAGCACGGTGCAGACCAGTAGGATCAGCAGCAGTTGCTGGATGCGGCGATCTTTGAGTTGCATAGAGAATGGGGCCACGAAAAAAAATGCCCCGGCGGTGCCGGGGCAGAAATGATAGCAAATGGTCGGTTGGATTAACCGCGGCAGTTCGCCGGAAGATATTTAGAGGGCACAGTAGTGCCTGCCCCTGTCTTGGTTGTGCCTCCCGCTGTAACGGTAGTGTTACCGCAGGCCCAGGCAATGCCACCTGCCTCGGTAATCGGAGTGAGCTTCAATGTGTCAAGACCACCCAATTGCGGTAACGCTGTGCCGTTATAGAGGATCGTAATGATGCCCGTAGTAGGCGCCACAGTGATACTAGTGACATACTGACCGGAAATACTGGTGGCCGCAGGTAAGCCATAGCTAGCATTAGCTACTGATGGCATGTAGCCCAATGTCTGATAAGTCTCTCCAACTGCAGTCTTGGCGGCGGCGGCCAGATTCAGGCCTTCCACGAGCTTTGAACGGGTCACGTAGTCCTGGTACTGGGGAATGGCGATGGCCGCCAGAATGCCGATGATCGCGATCACGATCATCAATTCGATAAGGGTAAAACCCTTTTGTGCCTTGTTCATGAGCATAACTCCTTAAAATAAATAAATTGAAAGTACACACGGCGCACAAGGGCGCTTTTACACTATAAATCAAGCAATCCGTGTGCCAAGCGCGTTTCTTAGGGATTTCACCCGGCTATCAAGGGATTCCCTGGTGAGTGAAGCTCGTCCTGGGCGGGCTAAACTGACATTTTTGTCAGAGTTGGACACAAATGTCAGCCGCGACAGGTGGCCGGAAGATATTTGCTGGGTACCGTCGTGCCCGAGCTGGGGCCGCCCACGGTGTGGCCATTGGCGGTGACAGGCTCATAGCCGCAGGCCCAGTCAATCGCTGCATGAGGGCTGGTCGCCGGAGTCAGGGTAAGTTGCTGACCACTGGTGAGGCCACTGCCTAAATTGCCATTATACAAAATAGTGATTACACCATTGGTCCCTACTGAGACGCTGGTGACATACGTGCCGCTGATGCTGGTGGCCGTCGGCAGGTCGAAGGAGCCATTGTTTCCGGTGGGCATGCGTCCCAGGGATTGGAAAATTTCCGCAACGGCGGTTTTGGCTTCGTCAGCCAGATTCAGACCCTCCGAGATTTTGGCACGGGTGATGTAGTCCTGGTATTGCGGAATAGCGATGCTCGCCAATACGCCGATGATGGCGATCACGATCATCAATTCAATCAGTGTGAAGCCCCGTTGTGGTGAGCGCATGATACATAATCTCCGGAAGAGCGTTCTTTAGTGACTACACGAAGCACGTTTCATGCCAAATCGGGGTGGGCTGTCCCTAACCCCAGCGGCGACGGATTGCTATGGATTGGGTGGGAGCGGCGACATTCGCCGCGACTGAAACCGGGTCGCAGTGTGTGACACCGCTCCTACTCAAGATAGGATGATTTCCCGTGGGAGCGGCGATACTCGCCGCGATGGTTTCAAAGAATCGCGGTCGGGACGGCCGCTCCTACAAGGGATTCGTGTTTTCGTAGGAGCGGTGGTCCCCACCGCGATGATTGAGGTTTGTGATTTCGCAGGAGCGGCGCATTCGCCACGATGATTTTTAAAGGGTCGCGGCCGGGACGGCCGCTACCACCAGGGATGGATTTTGATGCTGGACGAGATAGGTTTGTGGGGGAAGCGATACTCGCCGCGATGGTTTCAAAGAATCGCGGTCGGGACGGCCGCTCCTGCAAGGGATTCGTGTTTTCGTAGGAGCGGTGGTCCCCACCGCGATGATTGAGGTTTGTGATTTCGCAGGAGCGGCGCATTCGCCACAATGATTTTTAAAGAGTCGCGGCCGGGTCGCCCACAACGAGGATGCCACGTCCGCACCGGAACAGCCGCTTGATTATTCCAACCCCAGTTTCTTGATGCGATAGCGCAATTGCCGGAAGCTCATGCCCAGCAATTTGGCGGCGGCTCCCACGAGAACGGCCGCTGGATTGAGATCCGGAAAATTCGGTTTATTTTCATCAATGCCGGGAATCCGACGAAGATCGAGTTGCCTGAGGAACGGCGTGGTCAGGGCCCGTGGATACATACGTTAGCACGGCCCGTCACTCCTCGAAGAGGTCGGTATGGTTGCCGGTGCGAGCCAATTGCAGCTCATTGCCGCGCACGCGATAAATCAACAGCCAATCCGACTCGATGTGGGCATCGCGGAAGCCCGTCCAATCACCTTTCAACGGGTGATCTTTGTAGCGAGGTGGTAGGGGCATTTCCGCGATTAGCAGTTCCAGCAGCGTGCGCAACTTGATGAGGTCCTTGCCGCGTTTCTCAGCCAGTCTCACATCGCGCTTGAACTGCCCGCTGCGGACCGGGATCCGCACGTCTAAAGGCTCAGGTCCTTGAACAAGGCCTTAGCCGTCTTAAAACGCTTGCCCTTGCCTTGTTCAATCTCGGCCATGGCCTTGCGGGTCGTCACATTCGGTACCTGCAGGTCAAACGGGAAACGCTGTTCCTCGGCGATGCGCACCATGAGCAGGCGGATTGCGTCGGAAATGGAAAGTCCCATCGCATCCAAGGCGGTGGCGGCGCGCTCTTTGGTGGTGGCGGCGATGCGTGCCCTTACGACAGTATCCGTGGCGGCGGTCATGATAGTCTTCCTTTGTACAATGTAGCATCATTGTAGCTACATACAAGATTACTGTCAACGTAGCTTGTGGGCTTGCGCGCAGTAATCAACGGGATTTTCCGGTCCCCCATTATTCGAGACCCAGTTTCTTGATGCGATAGCGCAATTGCCGGAAGCTCATGCCCAGCAATTTGGCGGCAGCGGTTTTGTTGTAGCGGGTTTGTTCCAGGGCCTTGCGGATGGCCTCTTTTTCGAGGTCCCCCAGGTAACTGCCCAGGGGCATGGTTTTGTCGTCCATATCCATGTCCATATCGTGTGCCGGTGCCGCCACTCTGGGAGCCGCGGGTGCTTCCGCGGGTTTGCGCAGGTGGATATCGGGGGCGCGGATCAGGTTGTCCTCGGCGAGCGTCAAGGCCCGTTCCAGGATGTTTTCCAGTTCCCGCACATTGCCCGGGAAGGCATAGCTTTGCAGGAAGCTGAGCGCGTCGGGCGCCAGTTGCAGTGGTGGCCGCTTATGGGTGCGGGCCAAGCGCTCCAGGATGTGTTCGGCCAGCAGGCCGATGTCATCCTTGTGTTCCCGCAGGGCCGGCACGTGCAGTTCGATGACGTTGATGCGGTAATACAGATCCTCGCGGAATTTGCCCGTGTGCACCAATTCCACCAGTGAGCGGTGGGTGGCGGACAGGATGCGCACGTCCACCGGCACTTCCTTGGCGGCGCCCACCGAGCGCACGGCTTTTTCCTGGATGACACGCAGCAGCTTCACCTGCATGTGCAACGGCAGGTCCGCCACCTCGTCCAGGAACAGCGTGCCGCCCTGGGCCGCCTGGAACAGGCCTTCCTTATCGGCCACCGCGCCGGTGAAGCTGCCTTTCTTGTGGCCGAAGAATTCGCTTTCCATGAGTTCCGTGGGGATCGCGCCGCAATTCACCGCCACGAAGGCGTGGTCCGCGCGCGGGCCGTTCTCATGAATGAGGCGCGCCACCAGTTCCTTGCCGGTGCCGGATTCGCCGCTGATGTGCACCGGCGCCTGGCTGCGGGCCAGCTTGGCGGTCATGCCGCGTACCTGCTCGATGGCCTGGGAGCGGCCAAACAGCCGCGTCATGCTGCGGGCGGCGCCCGGTTCGCGATGCTCGCGCAACTTGAGGGCGGTGTTCACCAGCTTGCGCAGATCGGTGATGTCCAGCGGCTTGGAGACGAAATCAAAAGCCCCGCGCTTGAGAGCTTCCACCGCGGTTTCCACATTGCCGTGGGCGGTGATCACCGCCACCGGCACTTGCGCCATGTGCTGCTGGATATAGGTCACCAGTTCCAGGCCACTGCCGTCCGGTAACTTCATATCGGTAAGGCACAGGTCCACCGGACGGGACTGCATCATCTGCATGGCCTCCGCGAGGGTGCCGGCGGTGCTGCTGTCCACATCCATGCGTTCCAGGGTGAGCTGCAGCAGTTCCCGGATGGCGGGTTCGTCGTCAACGATGAGAGCCAGGGGCTTGCTGTTCATCTTCCTAGGTCAGCCAACTTTCAGAGGTGCCAAACTGGATGCGGAAACAACTGCCGCCCTCCGCGCGCCGTTCGTAGACGAGCCGCGCCCGGTTACATTCGCAGAGTTCCCGGGCGATGAAAAGCCCCAGGCCGGTGCCGCGGGGGTTGGAGGTATAAAACGGCTCGAACAAGTGCTCGGCGATATCTTCCGGCACGCCGACGCCCCGGTCCAGTATCGCCAGTTCAATGCCGCCGGGAGCCGGCAGCGGGCCGATACGGTATTCGATGAGCGGCACACCGCCGTCGGCGGATTGGCCGTAACGCAAGGCGTTTTCCGAAAGATTCCAGGCGATCTGGTACAGGTGCGCCGGATCCACGCGCACGCGCACGTCGTCCTGGGTTTCCACCCGCACCGCCAGCGCCTGGCCGTCCAGGCCCCGGCGGTCACGGAATTCAGCCACAAAATCCCTGAGCCAGGGATCGAGTTCCAGTTCCTCGGCGCGCGTGGCTTCGCGGCGCGACAACTGCAGGATGGTTTCCACCATGCGTTCCATGCGCAGCGCGTGCTCGGCGATGATTTCGGTAAAACGCCGGTTGTTGCCGTGCAGCTCGCTGGATTCGGCCAGCAGCTGGTTGGCGTGGCTGATGGCGGCCAGGGGATTGCGGATTTCGTGAGCGATGCTGCCGGTAAGCCGCCCCAATGCGGCCAGCTTCATCTGCCGCACCTGTTCGCTCATGAGGCTCGAATCCTCCAGGAATATGAGCGTGCCGGCATTATTCTCGGGCGTCAGCGACGTGAAATGCGGGATAACCGGCTTGCCATCCTCCGAGTTGAAGGAAGCCGCGTGCTGATAATTGTTCTTGCGCCAGCCGTCCAGCTCCTGTTTCAGCCGCGGAGAGAGTTCGCCAATGCTGAGGTCATGCGCCCGCTGCTTGTTGAAATTCGCGAGCGCCGCTTCGTTGATGAGCCGCACCTGGTCTTCTTGATCCACCACCACCACACCGGTGCGCATGCGGCGGATGATGTAGTCGTTGAGTTGCGCCAGATTCTGCAGGTCCACGCCGCGCTGCACCGCCAGCGCCTCGCTCTCCCGCAAGCGGCGCCCCATGTAGGAGCCCGAGAGGGCGGCGATGAACAGAATCAGGCCGAGGAGACCCGCCTGCACATAACCGGCCGGGGTGGCGGGACCGAACAGGATCAGGTAGGTGTGGTCGGCGAGAATCAGCAGCGTGGCAACCGCCGCGAACATCAGACTGGTGCGCCAGGGGATAAGCACGCTGCCGGCGACCAGAAACACAAACAGCAAACCACCCAGGCCGCTGGTGGGTCCGCCGCTGGCATGCATGAGCAGCGTCACCGCAATGATGTCGGCCACCAGTACGATCTGGGCCTGCATGGCGAAGCCCGGCCGCCGCGTGCGCAGACTGAAAGCCGTTAGCACACAGAAGCTGAGATAGACAATGCCGGTCCACAGGAACAGATTCGGGTCGCTGGTGCCCAACAGCCGCGATGAACCGCTGGCATACACCAGTACCACCAGAATGCCTAGCAGCAGGCGGTATATATTCAGCAATCGCAGCAGCCGCCACGGCAGGTTGGAGGCCGTCGGCGGCGTCACGGATGCAGTTTGATTTTCAGCGCTGGTAAGCGGTGACTGACTCACGCTGTGTTCCTGCCTTTGCGAATGCGGGGCCTATGCTTCAAAATACCGCCTTTCATCCTCATTCCAAAGCCCCCTCCCATGAATCTGCACGAGTACCAGGCGAAGCAACTGTTTGCAGCATACGGTATCCCGGTTCCCAATGGTCGCCCGGCGGAATCCCCGGCGGATGCCGCCGCCGCCGCCCAGGCCCTGGGGGGCTCATTATGGGTGGTCAAGGCCCAGGTGCATGCCGGCGGTCGCGGCAAGGCCGGCGGCGTGAAGCTGTGCCGCAGCACCGAGGAAGTGCGGGCCGCGGCTGCCAGCCTGCTCGGCAGGCGGCTGGTGACTCACCAGACCGGCCCCGAAGGCCTGCCGGTGAATATGCTTTTGATCGAAGCCGGTTCCGATATCGCACGGGAATTGTACCTTTCAGTACTGGTGGACCGCAGCCGTGAGCAGCTGGTGTTCATGGCCTCCGCCGCCGGCGGCATGGAGATCGAGGAAGTGGCCGCCGAGACGCCGGAGAAGATCTTCCGGGTACATGTGCATCCCGCCGCCGGCATCCAGCCCTATCAGATCCGCGAACTGGCCTTCGGTCTCGGTATCACCGAAAAAAGCCAGATGGTCACCTTCAGCAAGATCGTCAACGGCCTGTACCGGCTGTTCATGGAGAAGGATGCGAGTCTGGTGGAAGTGAATCCGCTCATCGTCACCCGCGACGGGCGGGTGTTGGCGCTGGATGCCAAGCTCAATCTGGATGACAACGCACTGTTCCGCCAGCCGGAACTGGCTGCCATGCGCGATGCCTCCCAGGAAGATGCCCGTGAAAGCGAGGCCCGGCAGCACGAACTCAATTATGTTTCCCTGGACGGCAACATCGCCTGCATGGTGAACGGCGCCGGCCTGGCCATGGCCACCATGGACATCATCAAACTGCACGGCGGCACACCGGCGAACTTCCTGGACGTGGGCGGCGGCGCCACCAGCGAGCGTGTGACCGCCGCTTTCAAACTGATTCTTTCCAATCGCGGCGTCAAGGCGATCCTGGTGAACATTTTCGGCGGCATTGTGCGTTGCGATTTGATTGCCGAAGGCATCATCGCCGCGGTCAAGGACGTGGGTGTGCGGGTGCCGGTGGTGGTGCGCCTCGAAGGCACCAATGTGGAGCAGGGCCAGCGACTGCTGGCCAAGAGCGGTCTCGCCATCACGCCCGCCAACGACCTTACCGATGCCGCGAAGAAGGTGGTGGCCTCAATCAAATGAACTTGTAATCAATGTGTGGGAGCGACGGTCTCCATCGCGATGGTATTTTCATGATCATCGCGGCCCGGAGGGCCGCTCCTACAAAGGCCGCGGTATCTTGGTGACTTGCAGTGGAAGCGGAAGTTACCTGTGGGAGCGACTCATGGTCGCCGCGATGATCCCGGCCGGGCTGCTTACGGCATCATGCTTCTCGCAGCACTTGTACATCCCTATACATCGGGCACGGCTCCCATAGTCAAAATTATTCTGAGGATTCGAAGATGAGTATTCTGGTCAACAAGAACACCCAGGTGATTTGCCAGGGCTTCACCGGGAAACAGGGGCGAGGCGGGTAAACGAAACATGCCGGTGACATGTTTCGCCGCCGAGCGCCACGCCAGGGATGGCGTGGCCGGTTAGCCCACCAGGGAAGGTTCAGTGCCGGAGCAGGGTATGCAAGATATGAGGATTTAAGATCATGAGCATTCTGGTCAACAAGAACACCCAGGTGATTTGCCAGGGCTTCACCGGGAAACAGGGTACCTTCCATTCCCAACAAGCCCTTGCCTATGGCACCAAACTGGTGGGTGGTGTGACCCCCGGGCGTGGCGGTGAGCAGCATCTCGGTCTGCCGGTGTTCGATACGGTGCATGACGCGGTAAAAAAAACCGGCGCCGAGGCCAGCATGATCTACGTGCCGGCGGCCTTCGCGGCGGATGCCATCCTGGAAGCCGCGGATGCCGGTATACAGATCATCGTCTGCATCACCGAGGGTATTCCGGTCACCGACATGATCCGGGTGAAAGCGGCCCTGAAGGGTAGCCATTGCCGTCTCATCGGCCCCAATTGTCCCGGCATCATCACCCCCGGCGAATGCAAAATCGGCATCATGCCGGGCCATATCCACCGGCGTGGCCGTGTCGGCATCGTGTCGCGCTCCGGCACGCTGACGTATGAGGCGGTGTTTCAAACCACCAATCTGGGCCTTGGCCAGTCCACCTGCGTGGGTATCGGCGGCGATCCGGTGCACGGTATGAGCTTCATCGATGTGATCGAATTATTTGCCGGGGATCCGCAGACCGAAGGCATCCTGATGGTGGGCGAGATCGGCGGTTCCGACGAGGAAGCGGCCGCGGCCTTCATCAAACAGCATGTGCGCAAACCGGTGGTGGCCTATATCGCCGGTGTCACCGCGCCCGCCGGCAAACGCATGGGGCACGCCGGCGCCATCGTTTCCGGCGGCAAAGGCACCGCCCAGGCCAAGTTCGAGGCGCTGGAAGCCGCGGGTGTGACCACCGTGCATTCGCCGGCGGAACTGGGCAGCGCCATGGCGAAATTGCTCAAGGGCAAGCGCGCCAAATCCGCGCGCCAACCCAGGGGCAAGAAGCCGGCCCACACCCGCTCCGGGCGCGTATCCCAAAAGGTCAAAAGCAAAACCGGCAAGAAGAAAGGCCGTGCACGCCGCTAAATCGTGCTACGCCGCAAGCATCATCAGAATCCCCGCCGGCGGTGGGGATTTTTCTTATGAGACAATATCAACATGAGCGCCACGCTGCGCATCGTCATGGCCCAGTTGAATCTCCTGGTGGGAGACGTGCCGGGCAATGTCGGGCAGATTATCGGCGCGGCGGTCCGCAGCCGCGATGAATTACACGCTCAGCTCGTGGTATTTCCAGAACTTGCGCTGACCTCTTACCCACCCGAAGACTTGTTGTTTCATTCCGGCCTGCGACGCGAAGTAGAGGCGGGGGTGCAACGTTTGGCGGATGAAATACGCGGCATATCCGTATTGGTGGGTTATCCGCTGTATGAACATGGTCGCATTTATAACGTAGTCAGCTTGATTGGCGACGGCGAACTGCACGCCACCTATCGCAAACAGGAACTCCCCAATTACAGCGTATTTGACGAAAAGCGCTACTTCACACCCGGTGGGGATGCCACCTTGATAGATATCGCGGGTGTTCCCATGGGGCTCAACATCTGTGAGGACATCTGGCACCCGCAACCGCTGGATCGGGCGGTGGCGGCCGGTGCACGGCTGCTGTTGATTCCCAATGCTTCACCTTTCGAGATAGGCAAACAGCAGCAACGCGAGCAGCTGTTGCGGCAGCGTGTCGCCGCGAGTGGTGTACCGATCGTGTATGTCAACCATGTTGGAGGCCAGGACGAACTGGTGTTTGATGGCGGCTCACTGGCGGTGAACGCGGATGGCAGTGTGGCGGTGCGCGCTCCGAGCTTCGAGGCGGGGCTGTATCCGGTGGATTTCAAGGTGAGCGGTCAATGCCTCGCGGCGCTATCCGGCAGCGTGCATGTCGATCGCAGCGAAGAAGAGAGCGTCTATCGTGCCATTGTCCTGGGTGTGCGCGATTATGCCGGCAAGAATCACTTCAAAAGTGTCTTGGTGGGTTTGTCCGGCGGTATTGATTCGGCATTGACGCTGGCGATTGCCGTGGATGCCTTCGGCAAGGAAAATGTTTCGGCCGTGATGCTGCCCTCGCGGTATACCTCGACGCTGAGCGTGAAGGAAGCGCAGCATCAAGCCGAAATTCTGGGAGTGGAATGCCAAAGCATTTCCATCGAGCCGGCGTTTGAAGCATTTCAGCAGTCACTGAAGTCCGTACTCAGCCAGGGTACCGCGGGTGTTACGGAGCAGAACATCCAGGCGCGCTGCCGCGGCGTGCTGCTCATGGCTGTTTCCAACCGCAGCGGCCGGCTGTTGTTGACCACCGGCAATAAAAGCGAGCTGGCGGTGGGTTATGCCACCCTTTACGGCGATATGGCCGGCGGTTTTGCGCCCCTCAAGGACGTGACCAAGACGCTGGTGTACCGGCTATCGCGCTATCGCAACAGCTTGTCGCCGGCCATCCCCGAGGCCGTAATCGAACGCCCACCCTCGGCGGAACTTGCTCATAATCAGAAAGATGCGGATAGCTTGCCGCCCTACGAGGTGCTTGATTCTATTCTCACCGCCTATGTGGAAGACGATAAAACCGTGGCGGAAATCGTGGCCTTGGGTTACGACGCGATCACCGTGAAGCAGGTGGCGAAGATGGTGCAGAACGCCGAATATAAACGCCGTCAGTCGCCGCCGGGTGTGCGCGTAAGCCGCCGCGCCTTTGGCCGTGACCGGCGCTATCCGATCACTTCAGGCTATCGCCGCTAAAAACAACGTACTGCGTTCCGCGTATCGGGTACCGCGTGAAAAACCGCACCGGCGTCCCGGAAATTTTGTAGGAGCGGCGATATTCGCCGCGATATCGCGGTCGCTCCCATAATAATAAATGCCCCCACCTCACCCTAGCCTCTCCTCCCAAAGGTAGGAGAAGGGACAAGGAAGGGTGCCATTATGACGGGCCGTGGGGTTTGTAGTTGGGTGAAGTGCCTGGGAAGTTCGCGGCCAGCACTTTCTGCGCGCTGTCAGCCAAATCGGTCAGTCCCAGTTTGCGATAGGCCGTGGCCAGTATCTGCAAAGCATCCTTGGTGCGCGGCGCTTGCTGATAATGGTTGATGATATTGTCGGCCCGGTGTATGGCGGAAATCCAGGCACCGCGCCGCATGTAGTAATCCGCCACCGACCATTCGTAGTTGGCCAGCCGGTCGCGCAGAAATACCATGCGCTGGCGCGCATCCGCGGCATATTTGGTATCCGGGAATTTCTGCAGCAGCAGTTGGAATGCCTGGAACGATTTCTGAGCGTTGGAGGGGTTGCGCTGGTAGTTATCACGGCCGAACAGGTGCATTAACGGACTTGGCGCCTGATCGAAGTACGCCACGCCTTTCATGTAATAGGCGTAATCCACGTCCGGATGACGCGGATGCTCGCGGATAAAACGGTCGGCAGCATCCTCCGCAGTGTCATAGTTGCTGCTCATGTAGTTGGCGTAGATGAGATCCAGTTGCGCCTGGGTACCGTACTCATTGAAGGGGAAGCGCGCTTCCAGCGTCTGCAAGCGGCTAATGGCCGTCTTGTAGTTGCCGGCCGCCAGGTTGGCCTGGATATCCTTGTAGAGCGCCGCCGCCGCCAGGGTTTCATCCTTGTTTTGCCGGGAAGCGCAACCCGCGAGCAGCAATGCGGCCATGAAGGTCAACAGGACGAGACGGAATCGCATGGTGGGACAATCCTGACGGGTGACAATCGCAAGTGTCGGCAAGTATAACGTAAACAACCACTAAGCGTATGCTGCGCGGCCTATGGAGGTTGCGAGGACCGAGAAGGTGGTTATTCCCGGCCGCCAGTCCGACTTTCCAGATGCTACATCCAATCGATCTTCGCTTGCCTCTTTACATCAAGTCATAGATAGGCAAAGTATAGAAAAAATATACAAGCGCCATCCCAGGCTTTGGTGGCAAGGCATTAAATTTATCCGCAGCCTTCGTCGTTTGTTTAATAACGATGTTTTGAATCATGTAGGCTGGTTTTTGTATGACTTGGAAATAGTAAGTCTTGCCTGGTTCTAGGTTAACGGTGGTGGTGATACCGTTGCCCCTATAGGTTCCTGAGTAATTGAACATGCCGGTAAAATCATGGCTGCCTGGGTAAAGGTACGCCCAACAGTACCGCCCGTTGTAGAGTGAACATATTCGGGAGCCATGCTGGTCACCGCTCAGGACCACGATCTGCGAGGCGGTACGGATATAACCATGGCTGGTGCGAACTTCATCAGGAGTCATACACCCTACAAGAAACAAAACTATAAAAAGCGGAATTAGTCTTGTAAATTTCATGGCGATGCCCTTTATCGTAATCAAGCCATGGCGCGCATCTTATCCCATCGGTTTCAATTCGGTAATCCCACCGGCTATCCACCGGATACAGGACAACTTCAGGAAATTTGTTTGGTTTTGCGGATATAACGTAAACTGCAGTTATCCTTGCAGGTTATGGCGCTTATGAACCGACGTGCGGTCAAAGAATGCCTGATCCCCGTTGAGCTGGCCGGACAGCGTTTCGACCAGGCGCTGGCGCGCCTGTTCCCGGAATATTCCCGCAGCCGTCTGACCCAGTGGATACGCGAGGGTCGTGTGCTTTTGGACGAGCGCGCGCCGCGGCCGCGGGATTCCGTGATGGCGGGCCAGCGGGTGCGCCTGACGCTGGTGGAGGAGGCGCTTACGGAACTGGTGCCCGAGCATTTACCCCTGGACATCGTATTCGAGGATGCGGCCCTCATCATCGTCAACAAACCGGCGGGCCTGGTGGTGCATCCCGGCGCCGGCAACCCGGCCGGCACGCTGCAAAATGCGCTGTTGGCCTACGCGCCGGAACTGGTGCATGTGCCGCGTTGCGGCTTGGTGCACCGGCTCGACAAGGATACGTCCGGCCTGCTGGCGGTGGCGCGCACTCTGGAAGCCCATACCCCACTGGTGGCGGCGCTGGCGGCGCGCGAGTTCGAGCGCGAGTACGAGGCACTGGTGAACGGCGTCATGACCGGCGGCGGCACCGTGGACGCGCCCATCGCGCGCCATGGCGTGGACCGCAAGCGCATGAGCGTGCGCGAAGGCGGGCGCGCGGCCGTGACCCACTATCGCGTCATCCAGCGCTTCCGTGCTCACACCCATGTATCCGTGAAACTGGAGACCGGCCGCACCCACCAGATTCGCGTGCACCTGACCCACATCCACTATCCGCTGGTGGGCGATCCGGTCTACGGCCGGCGGCTGATGATTCCCGCGGATGCCACCGTCACCTTGAGCGAGGAATTGCGCAGTTTCAAACGCCAGGCTTTGCACGCGCGCCGGCTTGGTCTTGCGCATCCCGTCAGCGGCGAATTCATGCGCTGGGAAGCCCCGCTGCCGGAGGACATGCAGCGTCTGCTGCAGGCGCTCGATAGGGATTTGCACCGGCAGGCCAGCCGTGCGGGGTGAGTGGATCGTTCCCGATTGGCCGGCGCCCGCGAAGGTGCGCGCCATGAGCACCACGCGCCTTGGCGGGGTGAGTACCGGCGTTTATGCCTCGTTGAATCTTGGTTTGCACGTGGGTGATGTCGTGGAATCCGTGGCCGAAAACCGGCAGCGCTTGCGTGCCGAACTTGATCTTCACAAGGAACCCCACTGGCTCAAACAAACACACAGCGCGCATGTGGCGACGATCGGGCATCTCAAAAATACCCTCTCCCCCGCGGCTGTGGGGGAGAGGGGCAGGGTGAGGGGGAGTGCTCAAGCGACGCAAGCGGGTAATCTCGATGCAACTGCCGCCGATGCCGCAATAACACAATCCACTGATGAAGTCTGCGCCATCATGACGGCCGATTGTCTGCCGGTGCTGTTCTGCGATCGTGCGGGTACCACGGTCGCCGCCGCGCATGCGGGCTGGCGCGGACTGGCCGCCGGCGTACTGGAAGCTACGGTCGCGGCCATGCAGACACCCGCAGAAGATATTCTCGTCTGGCTGGGACCTGCTATCGGAGCGCAGGCCTATGAAGTGGGCGATGAGGTGCGCGCTGCACTCATGCAAGCACAACCGCTGGCTGAGCAGGCGTTTGAGTCCGCAGGCACTGACAAGTGGTTATGCGATCTGTACCTGCTTGCCAGCCAGCGTTTGCGGCATACCGGCATCCGCTATATCTATGGCGGAGGGTTTTGCACCTATACAGATCGTAAGCGCTTTTATTCCTACCGGCGTGACGGCGAATGCGGCCGCATGGCGACCTTGATCTGGCTTGTATCTTGAAGCCAATTCCACGCGAACCCGGAAGAGCCTGGTAAAAGGCGGCTAACTGATCTGCTCCAGCTGTGCCTGAGTTTCCATCCACTGTGTCTCCACGCTTTCCAGCCGGACTGCCACCTGTGCGTGTCTTTTCAGGCTCTCAGCCAGTAATACTTTGTTCGACTCGGCATAGGTATCTGCATCCGCCAGTACCGTATCTAAATGCGTCTTCTCCGCAGTCAGCGCTTCCAATTCCTGTTCCTGCCGTGCGAGTTCCCTTAACAGGGGTTTGCGCAACTGCGCGAGATGCTGGCGTTGCTGCGCGCCGATGCGCCGCTGTTCATTGCGGTTGATTGCAGGTGTGGCAGCGCCGGGTTCCTTTCCAGCAGCGATTTCCTCCAGTACCGAGACTGCCGCACGTTCCGCTGCGGCCCGCCGCAACAGCCAATCGCGGTACTCATCCAGATCACCATCGAAGGCCTGCAGTCCGCCGTGGCTCACCAGCATGAACTGTTCGGCGGTGGCGCGCAGCAGAAAACGGTCGTGGGATACCAATATAAGGGTGCCGTCGAATTCCGCCAGCGCCAGGGTCAGGGCATGGCGCGTCTCCAGGTCCAGATTGTTGGTGGGTTCGTCCAGCAGCAGCAGGTTGGGTTGCCGCCAAATGATGAGTGCCAAAGCCAGGCGTGCTTTCTCGCCACCTGAGAACGGTCCCACCGGTGACATCGCCATGTCGCCGCGGAAATTGAAAGATCCGAGGAAATCGCGCAATTCCTGCTCGCGTATTTTTGGCGCAATGCGCTGCAGGTGCAGCAGGGGTGAGACTTCCGGGTGCAGCGTTTCCAATTGATGCTGGGCGAAATAGCCGATCTGCAGGCCTTTGCCCGAGCGTAGCTCGCCTGCCAGCGGCGCGAGCACACCGGCCAGCGTTTTTACCAGCGTGGACTTACCCTGGCCGTTGGCGCCCAGCAGACCGATGCGCTGACCGTTCTGGATGGACAGGTTCACATCGCTGAGCACCGTACGTTCGCCGCTGGCCGTGTGATAACCGCAAGCCACATCCTCCAGCACCAGCATCGGGTCGGGCGCGGCCCGTGGCGAACGGAAACTGAAGCTGAACTCGGATGCCGCGTGCACCGGCGCTATACGTTCCATCTTTTCCAGCGCCTTGATGCGGCTCTGGGCCTGGCGTGATTTGCTGGCCTTGTAGCGGAAGCGGTCGATGTAGCTTTGCAGGTGGTCTATGTGTTTCCGCTGTTTCTCAAATGCCGCCGCTTGCAATGCCAGCTGTGCGGCACGTTGTATCTCGAACTGGCTGTAGTTGCCGTTGTAACGCTGCAGTTTGCCAGCATGGATGTGCAGCGTGACATCGCAGACGGCGTCCAGGAACTCGCGATCATGGGAAATGGTGATGAGCGTTCCGGCATAGCGCTGCAGCCAGGCTTCCAGCCAGACGATGGCGTCCAGGTCCAGGTGATTGGTAGGTTCATCCAGCAGCAAAAGATCCGAGGGGCACATGAGCGCCTGCGCCAAGTTCAGGCGCATGCGCCAGCCTCCGGAGAAACTCGCCACCGGTTGGCGCGTCTGCTGCAGGGTGAAGCCGAGACCCAGCAACAGTGATTCGGTACGCGCCGGCGCGGTGTAACCATCCGCATCGGCAAACGCAATATGGGCTTCCGCTTCCGTCACGCCGTCGTGGCTGCTGTGTGCGGCAGCGATGCGCTTTTCGATGACGCGCAAGCGGCTGTCGCCGTCCAGCACATAGTCAAGTGCAGTTTGTTCCACCGCCGGAATGTCCTGCATCACATGGGCGATTTGCCAGTTCTGCGGTACTGACACCTCACCGCCGTCCGCATGCATCACACCGCGCAGCAGCGCGAATAGTGTGGATTTACCCGCGCCATTTACACCTATCAAACCGATCTTCTCGCCGGGATTGAGTGTCGCGCTGGCCTGCTCGAACAGCGGCTTGGTGCCGCGTTGAAGGGAAAGTGATTCGATGCGTATCACGGTGTTTGGCTGCGTCTATTTCAGAGGTGCTAGCGGTATCAGGGCGCGGGATTGTACGCTGCCAGGATCACCGCCGGTATCCATTGATCTTTGGTCTATGGAAGGGAGTGTGGGGCTGCAAGAATTGCAGCCTCCCGTGTTTCCAGGCCGCAAAACCATTCAGGCATGCATAATTTACCTGGCGCAGTGGCTCATCGGTGGTTGAAAATCCGCCACCTTCCCCCATCTCAGGCGTAAGCTTTAACGATAGTTGATGGGGTCTTTACATGCGGCTCGATAAATTAACCAGTAAATTCCAGATGGCGCTGGCCGATGCCCAATCCCTGGCCGTGGGCCGCGATCATCAAATGATCGAGCCCGCCCATCTCATGCTCGCGCTCCTGGATCAGGAAGGCGGCAGTGTGCGGCCGTTGTTGGCCAAGGCCGGTGCCAATATCAACCGCTTGCGCTCGCAGATCGAGACCGCACTGGATCGTCTGCCGCAGGTGCAGGGCGAGGCCGGCGACGTGCATGTTTCCAACGATCTCAACCGCCTGCTGAATGCCACCGACAAGCTGGCCCAGAAACGCAAAGACCAGTTCATCTCCAGCGAATTGTTTCTGCTGGCCGCCATGGACGACAAGAGCGCTTTAGGCGATGCGCTGCGGGATGCGGGCGCCACCAAGGCCGTTATCGAGAAGGCCATCGAGGAAATGCGCGGTGGCCAGTCCGTGAACGACGCCGGCGCCGAGGATCAGCGCCAGGCACTGGAGAAATATACCATTGACCTTACGGCGCGCGCCGAATCCGGCAAGCTCGATCCGGTCATCGGCCGCGACGACGAAATCCGCCGCACCATCCAGGTGCTGCAGCGGCGCACCAAGAACAATCCGGTGCTCATCGGCGAGCCCGGTGTCGGCAAAACCGCCATCGTGGAAGGTCTGGCCCAGCGCATCATCAACGGCGAGGTACCGGAAGGCTTGAAGGACAAGCGCGTGCTGACCCTCGATATGGGCGCACTCATCGCCGGCGCCAAGTTCCGCGGCGAATTCGAGGAGCGGCTGAAAGCCGTGCTCAAGGATATTGGCAAGGAGGAAGGCCGCGTCATCCTGTTTATTGACGAAATCCACATGGTGGTGGGTGCCGGCAAGGCCGAGGGTTCCATGGACGCGGGCAACATGCTGAAACCCGCGCTGGCCCGCGGTGATCTGCATTGCGTGGGCGCAACCACGCTCGACGAATACCGCCAGTACATCGAGAAGGATGCGGCGCTGGAACGCCGCTTTCAGAAAGTGCTGGTGGATGAACCCTCGGTGGAGGATACCATCGCCATTCTGCGCGGATTGAAAGAGCGCTACGAAGTACACCACGGCGTGCAAATCACCGATCCGGCGATTGTCGCCGCCGCCACGCTTTCACACCGTTATATTTCCGACCGGCAACTGCCGGACAAGGCCATTGACCTGATTGACGAGGCGGCCTCGCGCATCCGCATGGAAATCGATTCCAAGCCGGAGGAAATGGATAAACTCGACCGGCGCCTGATTCAGCTCAAGATTGAGCGCGAAGCCCTCAAGAAAGAAAAAGATGAAGCCTCCAAGCGGCGGCTGGCGACGCTGGAAGCGGACATCAAGAAACTGGAGCGCGAATACTCGGACCTGGAGGAAATCTGGAAAGCCGAGAAGGCCTCGGTGCAGGATGCGGCGCATATCAAGGAATCCCTGGAAAAGGCCCGCACTGATATGGAATCCGCGCGCCGTGCCGGCGATCTGTCGCGCATGTCGGAATTGCAGTACGGCCGCATTCCGGAGCTGGAAAAGAAGCTCGCCCAGGCCACCGCCAGCGAAGACCAGCCGATGCAGCTGATGCGCAACAAAGTTACCGAGGAGGAAATCGCGGAAGTCGTGTCCCGCTGGACCGGCATTCCCGTGTCCAAGATGCTGGAAGGCGAGAAGGAAAAGCTGCTGCGCATGGAAGATGCGCTCATGGCGCGGGTGGTGGGCCAGGACGAAGCGGTGCGCGCCGTGTCCAACGCCATCCGCCGCTCCCGCGCCGGGCTGTCCGATCCCAACCGCCCCAGTGGTTCGTTTCTGTTCCTGGGGCCCACCGGCGTCGGCAAGACCGAGCTTACCAAGGCACTGGCCTGGTTCCTGTTCGATACCGAAGATGCCATGGTGCGCATCGACATGTCCGAGTTCATGGAAAAACACTCCGTGGCGCGGCTCCTCGGTGCCCCGCCGGGCTACGTGGGCTACGAGGAGGGCGGCTATCTGACGGAAGCCGTGCGCCGCAAACCCTATTGCGTGATCCTGCTGGACGAAGTGGAGAAAGCGCATCCGGATGTGTTCAACGTGCTGTTGCAGGTGTTGGATGATGGCCGGCTCACGGATGGCCAGGGCCGCACCGTGAACTTCAAGAACACCGTGGTGGTGATGACCTCCAATCTCGGCTCGCAAATCATCCAGGAGATGGTGGCTGATGCACATGGACGTGCAAGTGCCGCGGGAGGCAGGGGCGCTGCGGGAGCAGCGCCGGGAGCGGCTGAAGAGAATTACCAGAAGATGAAAGATGCCGTCATGGAGATCGTGGCCCAGCACTTCCGCCCCGAGTTCATCAATCGGGTGGACGAGACCGTGGTATTCCATCCGTTGGGCAAGGACCAGATTCGTGCCATCGCCCGCATCCAGGTGGAGCACTTGCTGAAGCGCCTGGCCGATCGCGATATTGGCTTCGAAGTCAGCGAGGCAGCCCTGGACAAGCTGGGCCGCGCCGGTTACGACCCGGTCTACGGCGCACGCCCGCTCAAGCGCGCCATCCAGCAGCAACTGGAGAATCCGCTGGCGCAGAAAATCCTCGCCGGTGAGTTTGGTCCGGGCGATACCATCAAGGTGGATGCGCGCGACATCGGCTTCGAGTTCAGCAAGGCCAAACCCAGGAAGGCAAAAGCCGCAAACACCTAAACTAAGGATGTCTTGCGTGCATGCATAATGAAAGCCTGCTATCGAGCAGGCTTTTTCTTTTATATAAATTCAGGGGCTATACTGAATCACTGGAAAAAACATGGAGGTTTCCAATGAGTACCATCAGACCTGTCGCCGGGGCATTCAATCAGGGCGATACGCCTATCATCGCCGTCTTCAACAAGGCAAAAACCCCATTGGGCGTGGATTTCGGCGCCCTGGTTTCCGCCATGCAGAAATATGTCGATTGCTACGTGGCACCCGTGTGGGGCACGCCGGCGAAGCTGGTTAAATCCAGGGGATTTATCAAGAAACAGTGGGCCATGGTATTCCTCGACGTGGCTGATGCACCCGGGGCCTTGGCCTATCACGACCTTACACCCGACGGTCTGCCCCTGGCCAAGGTATTCGTCAAGACCACGCTGCAGGATGACGCGCTCGTGAGCGTGTCCGCCTCCCACGAGCTGGTGGAAATGCTGGTGGATCCGGCCATCAATCTGCTGACCACGGGGCCGCAGGCCAAGACGGTCTATGCTTATGAGAGCGCCGACCCGGTGGAGGAGTTGAGTTTCAAGGTCAACGGCATCCCCATGAGCGACTTCGTGTATCCCTCGTATTTCGAGGTTTTTCACCAGCCCGGCTCAGTGCCATTCGACCATCTGCGCAAGGTGAAGAAGCCTTTCCAGATTCTTGCCGGCGGTTATCAGAGCATCTTCAAAAACGGCAAGTGGAGCGAGGTTTACGGCTCCAGGGCGACGAAAAGACGTCTGCAGAAGGAGGACCGCCGCGGCCATCGCAGCCAGCAACGCAAACGCAAAACCCTGAAGCGTACGTCTTTGAGAGCTGTCACCAGCAAGGAGCAGAACTGAATCGCCTCTTGTACTGTTAGCCGTGTATGTGTTGAAACAATTAAGGGTAAGCTACGGCCGCAATCGAGGAGCACGATTATGATCTTGGCTGCCGATATCATGATCGGGTTGGTTGCGCTTCTGCAACTCTATTTCCTTGTGCTCGAGATGGTCCTCTGGGACAAGCCCTACGGTCTCAAGATTTTTCGTCTGACACCCGAGTTTGCCAAAGCCTCGAAGGCGTTGGCGGCAAATCAGGGTCTGTATAACGGATTTCTTGCGGCTGGGCTGATCTGGGGACTATGGCTCGGGGCTGCCGGGCGGGGTGTGAAGTTATTCTTCCTGTGTTGCGTTGTGGCAGCGGGCCTGTACGGTGCTTATACAATAGGACGAAAGATTCTTTTCGTGCAGGCGATTCCCGCCATCATTGCGCTTACATTATTGCTGGTTTCATAACTGCAGATTTTCAAATCCCCGGGTGCGTCTCGAGATCGGAAGAGTGCCCTATGACTTATGAGCTTTATTATTGGCCCGGTATCCAGGGGCGCGGCGAATTCATCCGGCTCGCGTTGGAAGAAGCCGGCGTGCCCTACCTGGATGTGGCGAACGATGCCGGCGGAGAAAGTGCAGCGGTCCGCAAACTGCAGGCTGTGCTTGAGGATGCAAAGACACCGTACCCACCATTTGCGGTGCCGTTGCTGAAAGCCGGCGATCTGCTGATTTCACAGACCGCCAACATTCTCCTGTACCTGGGCGCACACCATGGCCTCGCGCCGGCGGATGAGGCCGGCCGTCTGTGGACACATCAGCTGCAGCTCACGATGGCCGACTGGGTGGTGGAAATCCACGATACCCATCATCCGCTGGGCCCGACCGAGTATTACCAGGATCAGAAAACAGAAGCCCGTAAGCGGGCAGGATTATTCCTGAAGCACCGGTTGCCAAAGTTCATGGGGTATTTTGAAAGAGTGCTGGAAAAGAACCCGTCCGGAAGCGGTTTTATAATAGGTCCGGCCCTGACGTACGTTGATTTGTCCCTGTTCCAGATGGTCGCGGGATTGCGCTATGCTTTTCCCCATAACCAATCCCGCATCGAACCGAAGTATCCAAAAGTAGTTGCATTACACGAGCGCGTGTTAAAGCGGCCACACATCGCTGCTTATCTCGCCTCCGGGCGGCGCATTCCCTTCAATGAGGATGGGCTTTTCCGTCACTATCCGGAGTTGGACGGGTGATCCGGTATCAGGAGAATCGCGATGATGGCAGTGGACGTGATCCTTAAACGTTTTGAACAAGCGGATGAGATCCGTGTCCTCAAGCTGGGTAAATTTGAAATCGTGCGCCTCGGCGGACTGACTATCGGACGGGCGACCTATCAACCCGGCTGGTGCTGGTCCCAGCATGTGGGGCCCGATATCGGCCAGGAAAGATGTTCGGTTGAGCACGTGGGCATGGTGTTGTCAGGGATCGCCACCGCCGCCTTCGCTGACGGCCGTGTGATCGAGCTCACGGCAGGAAATCTCTTCTATATCCCGCCGTTGCCCCACGACAGCTGGGTAGTGGGGAACGAACCCTATGTGTCCCTGCATTTCATGGGTGCAGAAAAATACGCGGCGAAATGACGGAGTCCCCGGGCTGTCCGCCGACAGTGCCCCCAGCCGCTGGGCGGGTCGAAATGCACAGCCCGGATCCCCGGCGGGATCCGGGCTGTTTTCTTTCGCTACTCACCTTCAGCTCGCGTGCGGCGCCATGATTCTGGCCAGCATGTCCGGCTTGCCGGGGATGCGCGCCAGATGCGGATAGCGCGGCCCGCCGTGGTAATTGACATCGTACGTGTGGTACCAGCCGTCCTGTTCGGCCGTGAAGGTGGTCGGCAGGGAGGAGTGTTCCGCCTGTTTCATCGCATAGTCCAGGGTCTTGTGCGTGTAGCGCTGGCTGTCCACCGCCTGGATCTTCATGCCCGGTGCCATCCCCGCCTTCCACGCCGGAGAATCTTCACGCACGTCCGTCACCACACGTTGCTTGTTGATCTTGAGACCGTAGGTCAGCCACTGGTCGCTCAGGTGAAACTGTTTGTCTCGTGCCTGCATAAAGCGGTTGGGTTTGCTCGTGTATACGAGCCGCCAGCCCGCACGTGCGAGTTCACCGGTGGGCGGCGTGGGCGCCACTTCATAAACACGCTTCTGGAAAAACGCGTGCCAGTCGTAAGGCGCCACCTCGTTGAGCAACTTTTCGATATCCGCACGTGTGTAGGTTTTTGTGATCGGACCGGTATCGGGCGGGCCGGCGTACAGGTGCAGGAACGTGTCCAGGGATTTTTTACCGTGGGTTTTCTCGCGGATGATGGTGTCCACGTCCAGCCATAGCAGTTCGCCCTCGGTGTAGAAGTCGCCCGCGGTGCGGCGGATCTCCGGATAGGAGCCGCGCGCCTCATATAGATACGGTGCCGCCGTGGTGGTATCGATGAGCGGCTCGGTCAGCCGGCCGGTTTCGGTGGCCATGTTGCTGTAGATCATCGCCAGATAAGCGGGGTATTCGTCCGGCTTGCGGATGCCGGTGCGAAACGACAACAGATCCCCCAGGTACTGGTTCATGCCCTCGTATACCCACAGCAGGTCGGTTTTCTGCGGAATCTGGAAGTTGAGCGTGGTGAGGTCCGCGGGGCGGCGGTATTTGCCGTTCCAGGAATGGGAAAATTCGTGGGTGAGTAGATCACCGGACACCAACTGCGCTTTTGCCTTGGTCATGAAATCGTCGGGTGCGCGGTCGTCGCTGGACTGGTGATGTTCGATGCCCTGGAAACCCACGGCATCGGAGAGCGCCAGCAGCGAGTGATAGTCATACCAGTGGCGCGCACCATAAAGCGCCAGCGCTTCGGGAGTCATGCGCTTGTATTCCGCGATCAGCGATGCAGGAATGTCCAGATCCTGGGGCTTGTCTGCGAACACATCCAGCATCTGGTACGCGCTGCCGTCATGCCACAGTTCGATGTGCTTGTCATAGCGGCCGCAGTCGAGGGGCGAATCCACCAGCATGGCGAGCGGCACCTCGCCGAAATCCACGCGTTGTCCATTTTGGTGCGGAGCGGGCAGGGCGGTGCCATAGCTCCAGCCCTTGGGCAGGATGATGCTCGGCTTGAAATATACCTGGTGCGCGTTGGTGTCATTCTGATAGAAGAGCACGCGGTTCCAGTTAACGATGGCGAGATTCGGGGTCGCCATAACGTCATGGGGAGCATTCGCCAGCACCCTGAACCGCACGTCAAGTGTTGATATACCTGGAGGCACGTCTACGTGGAATGCATACATATTCACCTGGTCGCGGCGCCAGCCGAGCAAGTGACCATCTGCCGAAACCTTGAGCTCGGAAATATTGGCTAGGGGGCCGGTGGGGCCGTGTTCGCCGGGAATCCATTTGGGGGAGACGAACGTGAACGGCCCCGGTTTGACCGGGATGCGCATGCGCGCGGTCATGAGCCCGCGGTCCGCATCGCGGGCATCCAGCACCAGGATTTCGGGGTTGTTCTGCGTTGCGTAAGCGATCGCGTTGGCGCTGGGTTCGTCGGCCCACGCGGGCTGAAATACGGTGAGCCACAGCGGCAGGGCGCTCAGGCTGAATACCAGGGTAAGGCGTTTCATGGATCACTCCTCTGGACGTTTTTGTGTTGCAGCAGCACCGCACTGGCTGGCCGGCGCCGCGTGCTCGTGGAGACAGCGGGTCATTGAGGTGTGACCATAGTATCGAGGATTTGTTCAGGATCCGGCGGCCGGCCCTGGGGCGCGTAAAACCGGCTTGCGCTACCCGGGGGAGAGCAGGTGTTGAACGGCTTCCGCCACCGCCTTGATCTGCGTCGGCGGCGTGATGGCGATGAACACCGTGTCGTCACCCGCGAGCGTTCCCACCACCCCCAAGATTTTCTGCTGGTCCAGCTTGACGGCCAGCGGCTGGGCGTAACCCGGACGAGTGCGGATGGTGATGAGATTAGGCGGCACCAGGGTGAGTGCAAAAACCGGCAGTTCCTCCGGCAACGGCTCCACCCGCTGGTAACGTCCGGTTACTTTCTGGATGCCGAGTTTCTTGACATGGCGGGACAGGGTCGGTTGGGTCACGGCATGACCGGTACGTTGGAGCAGGTCCAGGAAAACCGACTGGTCGGTGATTTCCCGTTCTTCCACCAGCTGCAGGATGGCTTCATCGAGCGTCATGGTTTTGATCCTGACATGGGGCGCGCGGCTAAAAATTCGTGCCCTGAGCGGTGAAGAAATTATTGCAACAGCCTTGCATTATTACGGATTAGTTTGTATAAATATGCATTATATACGAACTTCGTCTGATTTATTCACGCATGCATGCATATTTTTTAGGGGGGGACCGGTGGAAACCGTGCTAGCACCGTTACTTCCCACCTATGCTCCATACCCGTTTCTGCTGGTATCGGGGGCCGGGGACCGGGTCTTCGATGACCAGGGCAAGGCTTACCTGGACTTCTATGGTGGCCACTGCGTGGCCAGTACCGGGCATTGCCACCCGGCGGTGGCGGCAGCCATTACCGACCAGGCCCGCAAACTGATTTTCTACTCGGCTGCCGCGCAGCTGCCCATCCGCGACCAGGCCGCGCAAACCTTGGTGGAATTTACCGGCGCGGGCATGGCTTCGGTGTTCTTCTGCAACTCCGGCGCCGAGGCCAACGAGAGTGCCCTCAAGATCGCTCTCAAGCTCACCGCACGCAAACAGCTGGCGGCGTTTCACGGTGCTTTCCACGGCCGCTCGTTGTTGGCGCTTTCGGTCACCGATTCGCCGGCATTGAGGCAGGATTACGAAGCGCTGTTGGCGCCCACCCAGTTCCTGCCGTTTGCGGATGCTGCCGCACTCGCTGCGGCTGATTTCTCCGGGGTGGCGGCGGTGATCGTGGAGCCCATCCAGTCCATGGCGGGCGTGAAAACCGCGACCGCTGAATGGTTTGCCGCACTGCGGGAAAAATGCACGCGCGCCGGAACTCTGCTGATATTCGATGAGGTGCAAACCGGCATCGGGCGTCTGGGTGCGCCGTTCGCCGCGCAGTTTTACGGCGTGGCCCCCGATCTCATCACCTGCGCCAAGAGCATGGCCTCGGGCGTACCCATGGGCGGCGTGCTCATGAGCGCGGCGGTGGCGTCGGCGCTCAAGCCCGGCGATTTGGGCAGCACTTTTGGCGGCGGACCGCTGGCCTGCGCAGCGCTCATCGCGACGCTCAAGGTAATCGGCGATGAGAAGCTGATGGAGCGCGCCAAGGTGCTGGCCAAGAGCATCCGCGGCGCTCTGGACGGCGGAGTGGTGCGCGAAGTGCGTGGTGAGGGTTTGTTGCTGGGGTTAAACGCGGGTGCGCAGGCGAAAACACTGAAGGCTTCCCTGCTCAATAAATGTATTCTGGTGGGCGGTTCCGACGATCCGGGTGTATTGCGTCTCATGCCGCCGCTCACCGTCAGCGCCCGGGCGGTGGAAAAATTACTGGATACCATTGATGCCTTCCAGACCGAAGGCGCAGCCGCATGAAGCACTTCACCCACATCGCCGATCTGGGCGTGTCCGGTGTCGCTGAAGTTCTGGATGAAGCGCTGGCCTGGAAGCAGCGTGCGCCGGGCGCACATCTCGCCGGCAAACTGCTGGGCATGGTATTTTTCAATCCCTCGCTGCGCACGCGCGCATCCTTCGAGGCCGCCATGCTGCGCGGTGGCGGCCATGCCATCGTGCTGGAGGTGGGTAGCGGCGTCTGGAAACTCGAAGATCGCACCGGCGTGGTGATGGATGGTGACCGGCCGGAGCATATCCGCGAGGCCATTCCGGTGCTGGGCCGCTACGTGGATGCGCTGGCGGTGCGTACCTTCGGCGCGTTGCAAGACGATGATACGGATGCCGCGGATCCGGTGATCAACGCGTTCCGTGAGCTGGCCGGGGTACCGGTCATCAGCATGGAGTCGGCGCGGGAACATCCCTGCCAGGGGTTGGCGGATCTGCTGACGGTGCGTGAGCATTTCGGCGCAACCAAGAAACTAGCGGTGACGCTGACCTGGGCTCCGCATATCAAGCCGCTGCCGAAAGCGGTGCCGCACTCATTTCTGTTGAGCGCCGCGGCTGCCGGCTGCGAAGTGCGCATCGCCCACCCGCCAGGATTCGATCTGCATCCGGCGGTGTTAGCTGAAGCACAAACCTACGCTCAGCAAAGCGGGGGCTCGGTGACGGTGAATTCCGACCGGCGTCGAGCCCTGAACGGCAGCCATGTGGTTTATGCAAAGGCCTGGGGTCCGGCGACCCAGGAGGCAGTCGCGAGTGCCGCGGCTGCGCCCATCGCCGCCCACAAGGACTGGCTCATCACCAATGAAACGCTGTCCGGGGCCGCCCGCGATGCGATTTTTCTCCACTGCTTGCCGGTACGGCGCAATCTGGAGGTCGCAGACGAAGTGTTGGACGGCGCACGCAGCCGCGTGATCGACGAGGCCGGGAACCGTTTCCATGTGCAGCGGGTGCTATTGCACCGGCTGTTGAACCAATGAGATGAGGGAAATCGAGCATGTCCATGTCACCTGACAGCTATGCGTCGCTGCGGTCCGCGGCGCAGTACGTACGCGCCTTCCGCGGCAAGATTTTTGTGTTCAAGTTGGGCGGCGAGGTGCTGGAGAACGCCGCGGTGCGCCGCGCCGTGTGCGAAGAACTCAACGTGCTGTGGAGCTTCTCCATCAAACTGGTGATTGTGCACGGTGGCGGCAGCGGTCTGGATGCCCTGTGTGAGTCGCTGGATCTGCCGGTGGAGAAGATCGCGGGCCGGCGCGTGACCACCAAACAGGTGCTGGAGGCCGCCAAGATGGTGCTGGCCGGCTCGGTGCATACGGATTTACTCGCGGACTTGCGTGCCGCCGGACTGCCGGTGAGCGGTGTCAGCGGCGTGGACGGCGGCATCCTCTCCGCCCACAAGCGCCAACCGGTGCAGATCAAGAACGACGCCGGCCAGACCGAGTTCGTGGATTTCGGCCTGGTGGGGGACATCGACCGGGTGAACCCGGGACTGCTCACGCATCTGCTGGATGGCGGTTATGTGCCGGTGATCACCCCGCTGTCGGCCAACGACAAGGGCGAGGTGTTCAACACCAACGCCGACACCGTGGCCGCCGAGATCGCGGTGGCGCTCAAGGCGGAAAAACTCTTTTTCCTGCTGAAGGTGCCGGGACTGCTGGAGGATCTGATGCGGCCGTCGAGTCTGGTGCCCTACACGACTCTGGCAGGCACGGAACAACTTGAGAAGAGCGGCAAGATCAGCGGCGGAATGCGTCCCAAGCTGGCCGCGGTACGCCGTGCGCTCACCGGCGGCGTGCACAGTGCCCACCTGGTGAGCGGCATCCAGCCGGACGCGGTGCTCACGGAGGTATTTACCAACCAGGGCAGCGGCACCATGATTGCGGCGCGGGGAAACGACAACAAAGAGCAGGCCGCATGAACGACGGCAAAGGTCTGCCGCGCCTCTGGGAAAAAGGCCTGCCGCTGGACGCGGCGATTCATCGTTTCACCGTGGGCGATGATCCCGAACTGGATAAACGCCTGTTGCCCTTCGATGCGCTGGGCAGCGCCGCGCACGCGCGCATGCTGGCGCACGCCGGTCTGATGCCGATGAACGATGCGCAGGCGCTGGCGGATTCCCTGGCCGCCATCGCCGCGCGCGCAGGCCGCGGCGAACTCGGCATCAGCCCGGCGCAGGAGGACTGTCATACCGCCATCGAGGTGTTGCTCACGCAGCAACTGGGCGAGGCCGGCAAGCGCATCCATCTGGGCCGCTCCCGCAATGATCAGGTGATTCTGGCGCTGCGCCTGTACATGCGCGACGCCTTGCTGGACATTGCAGCGCAAGCCACAGAGCTGGCGAACGAATTCATCAGTTTCGCGCGTGCCCATGCGGATGCCGCCATGCCGGGCTACACCCATTTGCGCCGCGCCATGCCTTCCAGTTTTGGCCTGTGGGCGGGTGCGTTCGCGGCAGGGCTTGGCGAAGAATTGCAGGCGCTGCGGGCCGTGTACGCGCGCCTGGACCGTTGCCCCCTGGGCGCGGCGGCGGGTTTCGGCGTGCCGCTACCTCTGGAGCGTGAATACCTGGCTGAGTTGCTGGGATTCTCCGGCGTGCAAATCAGCCCGGCCGATGTGATGAATTCCCGCGGCCGTCATGAGCTGGCGCTGGTGAACGGGCTGGCGTCCATCGGGCTGGTGCTGGAGAAATTTCTCTGGGACGTGGCGCTGTATTGCATGCCGGAATTCGGATTCCTGGAGTTGCCGGACGCCTTCACCACCGGCTCCTCCATCATGCCCCAGAAACGCAATCCTGACGTGGTGGAACTGGCGCGCGCCCGCTGCCGTGAGCTGCGCGGACATGCGTTGATGCTGCAGGAACTGGCCGGCGGCCTGCCGTCCAGTTACCACCGGGATTTTCAGCTGCTGAAGAAGCCGCTGTTCGCGGCGCTGGATACGGCCCGCGAGTTACTGGAAGTGCTGCGGCGTTTGATACCGGCAATGCAGGTCAACGCCGAACGCGCGCGCGCCGCCTGCGGCGACGAGCTGTACGCCGCCCACGAAGCCACGCGCTTGGCGCAGCAGGGCGTGCCGTTCCGCGATGCCTATCAACAGGTGGCGCAACAATTGAAGGATGGGACGTTCAGGCCCGACCGGGGGGCACTCAAGTCCAGCCATCTTGGCGGCGTGGGCAACCTGGGGCTGGAGTTGATGGCAGCAGAATTAAAGGCAGCAAATACATGGATTGCGAGCACACGTGCGCATCTCAAGTGTTGTGCGGATGGTGTGTGGCAGGGGAATTAGCGAGAGCGCCTGTGCGAGTTTCAATCTATTTTCCCCTCCCCACCTGTTCCGCGTGGTGCATCCTGCACTACTTGAACTCCAGGGTGGCCATCCATAGCCACCCGTTCAGCGGACCGAAGCAATGCTTCGGTTATTCCGCTTCACCCCGCGGAGGGGAGGAAGGGCTTATATATAGAAGAGGTGATGAATGAAAAAACACGTGGTGCTGGCGTTCTCCGGCGGGTTGGATACCTCCTTCTGCGTCATCCATCTGCGCGAGCAGGGCTATGAGGTCACCACCGTGACGGTGAACACCGGCGGTTTCAGCGCCGAGGAATTGCAACGCATCGAGAAGCTGTCGCCGAAGCTGGGTGCGCAAGCCCACCACACGCTGGATGCGCGGCCGGAACTTTTTGACCACTATCTGCGCTACCTGATCTATGGCAACGTGCTGCGCGGCAATCTCTATCCCCTGAGCGTGTCGGCGGAGCGGGTGGCCCAGGCCGCCAAAGTCGTGGCAGTCGCGAAAAAGATCGGCGCCACCGCCCTGGCACACGGATCCACCGGTGCCGGCAACGACCAGGTGCGTTTCGACGTGGCCTTCCGTGCCCTGGCCCCGGAACTGGAACTGATCACGCCCATCCGTACCCTGGCCCTGAGCCGTGCCGAGGAGCGTGCATTTTTGGGTAAGCACGGCTTCGAATTTCCGGAAAAGACCGAGCACTATTCCGTGAACGAAGGCATGTGGGGGACCTCCGTGGGCGGGCGCGAAACCCTGGATTCCTGGAGCGCATTGCCGGAGGCGGCCTTTCCCGGCGGCGGGATCGACGCCGCCAAACTCGCGCCGCAGCCGCTGACCCTGGGATTCAAGCAGGGCGTGCCGGTGGCCATGGACGGCAAGCCCCTTGATCCCGTGGCGCTCATCTCCGAACTCAACAGCATCGGCCGGAAGTACGGCATCGGCCGCGGTGTGCATCTGGGCGACACCATATTGGGCATCAAGGGGCGCGTGGGTTTCGAGGCGCCGGCGGCGCACCTGCTGATCGGCGCGCACCGGGAGCTGGAAAAGCTGGTGCTCACCGGCAAGCAGCAATTCTGGAAAGACACCCTCGGCAATCTCTACGGCCAGTTGCTGCATGAGGGCCATTTTTTCGATCCGCTGGCGCGGGATCTGGAGGCGTTTCTTGCCTCCAGCCAGTCGAGGGTAACCGGCGAGGTCAAACTCACCTTGTATCCGCGCACCTTTGCCGTGGACGGCGTGCGCTCGCCGCATTCACTCATGGACGCCAAGGTCGCGAGTTACGGCGAAGCCAACCGCTTGTGGAGCGGCGCCGAGGCCGCGGGCTTTGCAAAACTTTATGGCGTGCAGCAGATTCTGGCCCTGCAAGCGGGCGAAACGAAATGAACATAAATGAGAGTTATCAAAAATTCCTCTTCCATCGGGAGAGATTGCCCGAAAGGCGGGTGATGGCGCGTGCAAAGTTTGACGTTTCGAGTACTCGCGAACCCTCACCCCGCACCCCTCTCCCGGAGGGCGAGGGGACTCGAGTTAGATTTCTTGGGGATGCCCGTGAGGATTAACGCCGATAAAATCGCATCAGTAACGCGCAATCTGAAACTGGATCGCAGTCTTACGCTTTCTTCCGAGGTGCGCGCCGAACACGGCGCGGTGCTGGCCGGGCGCATACTCGGCGACAAGTCCAGCTACAATCAGCTGGAAGACGTGCACGGCCGCATGAACGTGCTGCACGGCGATGACGTGGTGGTGGGCGCTTTGGGTCACCGCAACGCCCTGCACGGCTACGAAGGCGTGCTGCCGAAGAGCGTCGCACCGGGGCAAAAGCTGCACATGCTCAATATGGGCGGTGTCATCGGTGAATGCGTGTCCCACAATCCGGATGTGGGTCCGCCGTTCGAGTTCGAAGTGCTGGGCCAGGTGCTGGTGTATCCGGAATTCCAGTCGCGTCAGGGAGAGCCCGCGAACATCCGCATGGGCGCTCTCAAGTCCAACGGCAAGACACCCGATTGCAAGGTGATTTACGTGGCCGGCACCTGCATGAATGCCGGCAAGACCGCGGCGGCCTGCGCCATCGTGCGGCGACTGGTGCAGACGGGTTACCGCGTGGGCGGCGCCAAGCTTACCGGCGTTTCGCTGATGCGCGACACCCTGAGCATGCGCGACTACGGCGCGGACGTGACGCTGGATTTCACCGATGCCGGCATCGTGTGCACCGGGCCGGAGACCGCGGCGCAGGTGGCCAGGACGATATTCGCGGAACTCTCCATGCGCCGCTTCGACGTGATCGTGGCGGAGACCGGCGACGGCATCATGGGCGACTATGGTGTACAGGCCATCCTCGCGGATGCGGAGCTGCGCGCGCTCACCGCCGCGTTCGTGTTCTGCGCCAACGATCCGGTAGGCGTGGCCGGCGGTGTGCAACATCTGCAGGACGATTACGGTATCCGCGCGGACCTGGTCACCGGCCCCGCCACCGACAACAATGTAGGCGTGCGCTTCGTGGAGCAGCAGGTGGGTCTGCCGGCCATCAACGCGCGCACCCACGCGAAGGCGCTGGGCGATCATTTGCTGGATCTACTTGCCGAGCGCGGAGTTGGAAACAGCACGAAAGTTCTTCTATCACCCTCTCCCCTTGTGGGAGAGGGCGAGGCGAATTAAGACGATGAGCGAATGGCTCATCGTCACGCCGAGCGGGCATACAGGGATGTATGCCCCGGACTTTCAGGCGAGCAGGAATGCGCAGCCTGAAAGAGGTGAGGGGTGATTCACTCCCCCTCATCCCAACCTTCTCCCGCAGGGAGAAGGAGCAAAGCAAGCATGGCGACAAAAAAAATCAGTGTTTATATTCTGGGCGGCTCCGGCTACGGCGGCGGCGAACTGCTGCGGCTGCTGTCACAGCACCCCCATGTCGAAACGATCCACGCCGTGTCGCGCAAATATGCAGGCCAGCCGTTCTGGAAAGTGCACCCCAATTTGCGCAGCGTGGTGAACGGCAGCTTCGAGGCGCAGCCGGATTGGGCCGCGTTCGCACAAGCCGAAAATCCTTTGGTGTTTTCCGCCATGCCGCACTTCGAACTGGCGCAGCAATTGTCCGAGCTGGAAGCGGCATGGTCGAAGCACCGCTTGGCCGACCGGCTGACGCTCATTGATTTATCCGGTGATTTCCGGCTGGATAGTGCCACAGCTTTCGAACATGCCTATGGCAAACCCCATCCGTATCCGCAGGCACTCGGCAGCTTCGTGTATGGCCTGCCGGAATGGCAGAAAGAAAAAATCAAAGGCGCTAGGCGCATCGCCAGTCCCGGCTGTTTCGCCACCGCCATTCAACTCGCCCTGCTGCCGCTGGCCGGTTTGAAGGACCTGGGATTCATCGCTGTGAGCGCCGCCACCGGCTCCTCTGGTGCCGGCGCCACGCCCTCGGAGACGACCCACCATCCCACCCGCGCCAATGATTTCCGCGCCTATAAAGTTTTATCCCACCAGCATGAAGCGGAAATCACACGCCTGCTGGACGCGAAAAAAACATCTGGCTACAGCCTGGCCTTTGTCCCGCACTCGGCGCCGCTGGTGCGCGGCATCTTCGCCACCGTGCAACTGCACCCACCGGCTGCGCTTGGATTGAACGCGAAGACGCTCAGGAAAAGGTACGAAGATTTCTATCGTGACGCGCCGTTTGTGCGGCTGGTGGAAGATACGCCGCGCGTCGCGGCAATCGTCGGCAGCAATTTTTGTGATATCGCCGTGCAGGAAAAGCACGGCAACATCGTGGTCATGGCCGCGCTAGACAATCTGGTCAAGGGCATGGCGGGGCAGGCGGTGCAAAATATGAATATTGTGCATGGGTTGGATGAGGCTGAGGCTCTAAAGTCAGTGGGGATTTACCCAGGGTGAATGGATTGTCACGCACCGAAGTTTGCGCGACAATGGACAACACTCGGGAATTGGAGACGAGTTCCATGTTGCTTACGGCCGTCCTGTTACCCGCTCCTGAAGGGGGATTTACGGCGCTAAACCCCGAAACGGGAACGACCTCGCAAGGCGAAACGGTCGAAACAGCGCTGGCCAATCTTCGCGAGGCTACCGAATTATTTCTTGAGGAATTTCCGTTGTCCACGCGGGACCGGCCGCTGATCACTACCTTCGAGATTGTAAAACATGCCTAACCTGCCGCACGTCTCCGGTGCGGAGGCTGTGCGTGCTCTTGAACATCTGGGCTTTGTCGTTACACGCCAGCGTGGGAGTTTGTTCTTCGGCGTGGCACAAGCGGCTGTGTCGTGCCGAATCACCGAGAGATAAAGATTGGCACGCTGTCAGGCATACTCAAACAAGCGGGGCTTACGGTGGAGGAATTCATCAGGGCATTACGTGGATAAAGCCGAATCGGTGCGAGCGCCGGTCTTTGCGATCATTATTGAATGGTAATTGGTATATACAGCTATGTCCAGTAAAGCACGAGAAGCTTTTGACAAGAACCTTGCGGATGTTGCAAGACTATTAGAATTGCACAGGCAAGAAGCCGGTGATTCTCCTGGAAGGAAATTTGGGCTTGAGGTTCTGAACAAATCTGCAATCGTGTTGATTACCTCATGTTGGGAGGCTTATTGCGAAGATCTTGCCGAGGAAGCGCTTAATTGTATTGTTGAACATGCGAAAGATTCCAATGCGCTATCTAAAGAAATTAAAAAAATTATCTCGAAAGATATCAAGAAAGACGATAATGAGCTATCGGTATGGGATATCGCTGATAATAAATGGCGGGATGTTTTGAGGCAACGGTTTCAAGAGTTGAAAGAGACAAGAAATAGAAAGCTAAATACGCCAAAGCACAAGAATATAGACGATCTATTTGAATCAGCAATCGGATTGTCCAATGTGTCCAAAAGCTGGCTTTGGGCAAAAAAACTTACTGTGGAAAAAGCACGTGAGAAGTTAGACAGATTTGTGGAACTTCGTGGTGCAATCGCCCATCGCGGTAAAGCCGAAACCGCAATCTCGAAAGCTCAGGTAGAGGATTATCTCGAATTCATTAAAAATGCGGCTGCAAAGACAGGTGGGAAGGTCAACAAGTATGTTCGTGACATAACGGGCAAAGATTTATTTTGAGATTACCGGCAGAAATTCAACTGATCAGGGCTTCTGGATGTCGCGTGGCAACCCGCAGAAGCGCATAAGCAGGTCCAGTCGGCTTGCGGCGGCCTTGTTCCCAGTCCTGCAAAGTGCGCAGGCTGACTCCCAGCAGGGCGGCAAAAGCGGATTGCGACAGATCCAGGCGTTCACGGATGACACGCACATCGTCGGGCACCTTTACGATACTTTTTTTACCCTGACCGGCCTTGATGGCGCGGATGCCATCGAGGATTTCCTGTCCGATATTGCGTTTGCGAGTCATGGCTATTCTCTTGATTGCCAGCATACGGCAATGCCGTACCGCCGGTAAAGTTTCCTAGTCAGCTCTGATTAATTTCATTTTCCGTTATGCCGGTGGAAGCCGGCATCCAGTAACCGATTGATTTTCTGGATTCCAGCTTTCGCCGGAATGACGAAATCGGGACATGGACGGATAAATTAGGGCTTTCTAGATTCTGGCGAGCAGGGCGTCCATCCAGCGTGTCGGCAGCACGCAACGCAGAAAAGCAAGGGCATAAGCTGGGACCGTGACGTAATAGCGTGCTTTGGGATGCCCGCATTCCAGTGCATGAGCAATTTTCCTGGCCACGGTCTCGGGCGGTACCGTAAACGGCGTATTGTCTTTCTCCTCACCGGTCTGGGCTTTGAGATGCGCGTAACTCTCCCGGTGGGGACTCGAAGCCATATCCACGTATTCATCGAAGTTGGCGAGGGCGTTATCCCGGAATCGGCTTTGCACCGGGCCGGGGCAGATGAGGCTGACCTTTATATTGGTGCTGCGCAATTCCAGGCGCAGGGTGTCGGTGATGCCTTCCAGGGCAAACTTGCTGGCGTTGTAGGCACCGCGCCAGCGCATGGCCACGCAGCCGAGGATGGAGCTGATCATCACGATGCGGCCATGACCTTGCCGGCGCATGAGTGGCAACACGCTGTTGGTGAGTTCGAGGGTGCCGAAGAAGTTGGCGTCGAACTGGCGTTGCAGACTTTCGCGGGATAAATCCTCCACCGCGCCGGGAATGGCGAGACCCGCGTTATTCACCAGCGCATCCAGCCGGCCCCCCGTCAGAGTCAGGGTTTCGTTTAGCGCATCTTCGATGGAGGCGGGATCGGCGATATTGAGCCGGACTGCCTGCAATCTCATTTGTTTGAGGCGTTGCACGTCCTCGGCTTTGCGGGCGCTGGCAATGACCTTCCAGCCGCGGGCTTTGAGCATGTGTGCTGCGGCGAGGCCGATGCCGCTGGAACAGCCGGTGATGAGAACGCTGCATTGGTCAGACATAGGGCACCTTCACTTTTTAAACCGCTGGGAGATCGCGGTCGATACGACCGCTCCCACAAGCATCTTAACCAACTAATTGCGGTCAGGAAGACAGTCACCAGTATCCAACTTGTTGCCGCACGCCAACTTCAAAGTATATCGGTCACACCCACCGGATAAATTTGATGCTTCCACATATGATGCTTGTGGGAGCGGCGGTATCCGCCGCGATGCTTGAACGGTTTGTGCATTACCCATTCAGTGCAAACGTGGGCGGAACGGGTTGTGCTGCGGCTTTCTTCTGCTTTTCCTCCGCTTCCCGCTGCTGCAGGGTCCAGAGCTGTGCATATAGACCGCCGATGCGCAGCAGTTCACGGTGCGTACCGCGTTCCGCCACCGCGCCCTGATCCAGTACCACGATCTCGTCCGCGTCCACGATAGTGGAGAGGCGGTGGGCGATCACCAGACTGGTGCGATGCTCCGCCAGCTCGCGCATGGCCACCAGGATCGCCTGTTCGGCGTTGGAATCCAGGCTGGAGGTGGCTTCATCGAATACCAGGATCGGTGGATTCTTGAGAATCGCGCGGGCAATGGCCACGCGCTGCTTCTCGCCGCCGGATAGTTTCAAACCGCGTTCGCCCACCAGGGTTTCATAACCCTGGGGCAACACGTCAATGAACTGTTTAAGGTTGGCCATGGCCGCCGCCTGTTCGATGTCCGAGCGGTTCGCATCGGGACGGCCGTAGGCGATGTTGTAATAGATAGTGTCGTTGAACAGCACCGTGTCCTGGGGCACGATGCCGATGTTGCGCCGCAGGCTGTCGCGGGTCACGTCGCGGATATCCTGGCCGTCAACCAGAATGTGGCCGCCGGTGGCATCGTAGAAGCGGAACAGCAGGCGCGCCAGCGTGGATTTGCCGGCGCCGCTCGGTCCCACCACCGCCACTTTCGAGCCGGCCGGCACCGCGAAACTCACGCCGTGCAATATTTCCCGATCCTTGCCGTAACCGAAGCGCAGGTTCTCAAAGCGGATTTCACCTTGGCCTACCTTGAGTGCCGGCGCGCCGGGTTTATCCGCCACCTGGGTGTTGCGGTCCAACAGCGCAAACATGCGTTCCATGTCCACGATGGAACGCTTCATTTCCCGATAGACGAAGCCCAGGAAGTTCAGCGGCATGAACAATTGCACGATGTAGGCGTTGACCATGACGAAATCGCCCAGGGTCATGCGGCCATGCACCACTTCGTAACCCGCCAGCAGCATCATGGCGATTACGCCCAAAGCAATGATCAGCCCCTGACCGCTGTTGAGCGTAGACAGTGAATACTGGGTCTTGAGGGCTTCTTTTTCCCAGGAGGCCATCTCATTGTCGTAGCGATGGGCCTCGAAATCCTCGTTGGTGAAGTATTTCACCGTTTCGTAATTCAGCAGGCTGTCCACGGCGCGGGTATTGGCTTTGGAATCCAGCTCATTCATGCGCCGCATGTGCTGCAAGCGCCACTCGGTGACCAGAATCGAGAAGGCGATGTAGCACACCACCGACACGATGATGATGAGCGCGAACCAGGCGGAAAAATTCCACAGGAAGATCCCCAGCACCAGGCCGATTTCCAGCAAGGTTGGCAGGATGTTGAACAGCATGAAGCTCAGCACGAAGCTGATGCCGCGGGTGCCGCGTTCGATGTCCCGGGACAGGCCGCCGGTCTGGCGTTCCAGGTGGAAGGCCAGATCCAGATCATGCAGATGCCGGAAGACTCGCAAAGCGATGCGCCGCACCGCGCGCAGGGCCGCGAATTCGAAGACCAGGTCGCGTAATTCACCAAACAGGGTGCCGGCAAAACGCAGCACGCCGTAGCCGATGAGCAGGGCCACGGGCAGCACCAGCGCGGCATGGTGGACCGGGTTGAGGTCGTCCACCAGATGCTTGAGGGCTACCGGGATCAGCACCGTGGCTATCTTGGCGATCACCAGGAAAACGAGCGCCAGCATGGCGCGACCGCGGAACTCCCAGATGAAGGGCAGCAATGAGCGGAGGGTGTGGCTGCGTTTTAGCGCGGGCGGCATGGGTTTCCCTGATGAAGCGACCGGCAAGGTTATAATGACACGAATATCCGCGGCTTCGGGGAAGCGGGGATTGATGTCGGGTTGTCAGACCCCATACATGGGGTAATCAGCTGGGTTTTCAATAAGGCGGATCGGCATGCCTATCTATGAGTATGAGTGCAAAGCTTGCGGCCATCATCTGGAGGCTTTGCAGAAATTGCGCGACGCGACGTTGAAGAAGTGTCCGGAATGCGGCAAGCCGGCGCTGCACAAGCTGATGTCGGCCGCCGGTTTCCGCTTGAAGGGCGCTGGCTGGTACGAGACCGATTTCAAGTCGGGCAGCAAGCGTAATGTGGTGGACGGCGGCGATAAACCGGCCACCGAGAACAAGGAAAAGAAGGAAGGCGAAAAGAAGGAAGGTACGGACAAGAAGGCCGCGGAGCCGGTCAAGGAAGCTGCGTCCAAGAAAGCCGACAGCAAGACCGAAAGCAAACCCAAGCCGGCGAAAGCCGCGAAAGCCGAGTAGATGACCAACACCGCAAGCAAGCCTGTGCGCAGCCGGATTCGGCGCTATCTGATTACCGGGATCGTTATCTGGCTGCCGATCGTGGCGACGCTGTTTGTGCTGGGAATTTTCGTCGGCTACCTGGACAAGTTGGTGCTGCTGCTGCCGGAAAAGTGGCAGCCCGTGCACCTGATCGGCTTTGCTATCCCCGGCCTTGGCGTCATCATGGCGTTCGTGATTCTGTTCGTAACCGGCTTTATCGCCAGCAATTTCCTGGGCAGGCAACTGCTGCAACTGGGCGAGGACATCCTTGAGCACATCCCGTTGGTGCGCTCCATCTATTCGACCGCCAAGCAGATTTCCGACACCATGTTTTCCAAAAAGGGCAAGTCTTTTCGCAAAGTGGTGCTGATCCGCTATCCGCAGAAAGACACTTGGAGCCTGGCATTCGTCACCAACGATTCCCTGGGCGAGGTGAATGTGAAGGCGCCCCGCCAGCTGATCAGCGTTTTCATTCCCACCACCCCCAATCCCACCTCCGGGTTTCTGATCATGGTGCCGCCGGAAGATACGGTCGAATTGGATATGAGTGTGGATGAGGCCTTGAGGATGATTATTTCCCTGGGCGTCATCATACCGCCGTATCCGCGCCTGGGTTCCGGGAAAACCGTGCCCGGTCTTGCGCTGCGGAAGCCCGGACCTTAACATTCCGCGCCTCGCCGGCGACCGGGCGATATCAGCGACACAGGCCAACTTTTTATTATAAGGCACCTCAGAAATCCCTCTCTCTTCGGGAGAGGGTACCCCGAAGGGGCGGGTGAGGGTACGACGGACTTTGGCCTGGATAGATTGAGTCGCACCCTCTCCTGGAGGGAGAGAGGTGTTGATATATTTTTGAGATAACCTTTGATTTTCGGGATACTTCCATGCGCACCCATTACTGCGGCCAAGTCAATGAATCGCTGCTGGACAAGGAAATCCGCCTGGCCGGCTGGGTTCACCGGCGCCGCGACCACGGCGGCGTGATCTTTGTTGACCTGCGCGACCGGGAAGGTCTGGTGCAGATCGTATTTGATCCCGAGCGCGCCGGGTTGTTCGCCAACGCCGAACGCCTGCGCAACGAGTTCGTGGTGAGCGTGAAAGGCAGGGTCCGCCACCGCCCCAAAGGCACGGAAAATCGGAATCTGCCCAGCGGCAAAGTGGAAGTGCTGGCGCTGGAAATGGATATCCTCAATCGCGCCGAGACTCCGCCCTTCATGCTCGATGAAGACGAGGTTAATGAGGAGCGCCGTCTCCAGTATCGTTATATCGATTTGCGCCGCCCGCTGATGCAGCAGCGTTTGCGCCTGCGCCACAAAATCACCGCTGCGTTGCGCCGATACCTGGACGGGCAGGGTTTCATCGATGTCGAAACCCCGATCCTGACCAAGCCCACACCGGAAGGCGCGCGCGATTATCTGGTGCCGAGCCGTACCCATCCCGGCAAGTTCTTTGCGTTGCCGCAGTCGCCGCAGCTCTTCAAGCAATTGCTGATGATGTCGGGGTTCGACCGCTACTATCAGATCGCACGCTGTTTCCGCGACGAGGATCTGCGCGCCGACCGCCAGCCGGAATTCACCCAGCTCGATATCGAGACCTCGTTCCTGAACGAAAATCAGATCATGGACATCACCGAAGGCATGATCCGGCAGACTTTCAAGGAAGTCCTGGGCGTTGCATTGACCAATCCGTTTCCGCGCCTGGCTTACGACGAAGCCATGCGCCGTTATGGCTCCGACAAGCCGGATCTGCGCATCCCGCTGGAGCTGGTGGATGTGGCGGATCTGGTGAAGGATTGCGAGTTCAAGGTGTTCGCCGGTCCGGCCAACGCCAAAGACGGCCGTGTCGCCGCCTTGCGTCTGCCCAACGGCGGCGAGCTGGCCCGCAGCGAAATAGATGAGTACACCGTCTTCGTGACGCGTTACGGTGCCAAGGGCCTTGCCTATATAAAGGTGAACGACGCGGCCAAGGGCCGCGAGGGCCTGCAATCGCCCATCATCAAATTCCTGTCGGACGATGCCCTGCAGGGCATTCTCAAGCGCTGCGGCGCCGCCAACAACGACGTGATTTTCTTCGGCGCCGACAAGGCCCGGATCGTCAACGATGCCCTGGGCGCCTTGCGTCTGAAGCTCGGCCAGGATCGCGGCCTGATGAAAGGCGAGTGGGCGCCGCTGTGGGTGGTGGAATTCCCGATGTTCGAGTGGGACGAAAAGGACAAGCGCTGGATTTTCCTGCATCACCCGTTCACCTCGCCCAAGGTGACGGAGGTTGCCGAGATGGAGAAGGACCCGGGCGGCATTCGCTCGCGCGCTTACGACATGGTGCTGAACGGCACCGAGCTGGGCGGCGGTTCCATCCGTATTCATAACCAGGAGATGCAGTCCGCGGTGTTCCGCATGCTCGGCATCAGCGACGAACAGGCGCGCAAGAAATTCGGCTTCCTGCTGGACGCGCTCAAGTCCGGTTGCCCGCCCCACGGTGGCATTGCCCTAGGCATGGATCGGCTGGTGATGCACATGGCCGGGGCGCCGAACATCCGCGAAGTCATCGCCTTCCCCAAGACCCAGACGGCCTGGGACCCGCTGACCGACGCGCCCGCGGACGTCAGCGATGCGGAACTCAAGGAATTGCACATTCGCCTGCATCTGCCGCCGGCTGCTAAAGGCATCAGTGAGGGGTGAGGAGTGAGGAGCATTGAGAGTAAATATGCTCGGAAAGCCGGCTGTTTATTTTCTCAAGCGGCGGAGACGAATCTATTTCCATTGCTTGTGTCGGGTTGTTGTTTTTGAACTCCTTACCCCTTACACCTCACCCCTCACTTTCTTACAAGCGACCCGAATCCGTGCTGGTGATTATTTACACCGAGCACGGTGATGTACTTCGCTTGCGCCGTAGAGAACCTGCTGATTTCTGGCAGTCGGTGACCGGCAGCCTGCAGGAAGGGGAAACGCCGCGGCAGGCCGCCCTGCGCGAAGTGAGGGAAGAAACAGGCTTGCAGGCCGATGCAGGCCTCACCGACAGCGGCGGGGTCAACCGCTATCCCATTCATCCCGCCTGGCGCGCCAAGTTCGCACCGGAAGTGACGGAAAACACCGAATATGTTTTTTCGCTGCGCTTGCCGGCACGCACCGCCATCCGACTGGATCCCGCTGAGCATGCGGAATATCGCTGGCTGCCGCGAGCCGAGGCGGCGGCGCTGGCCAGCTCCCGCACCGACCGCTACGCCATTCTGAAATTGGTTCCCGAGAAATTGTAAGAGCGGCCTGAACCGCGATTTTCAACCCTCACCCCCGACACCTTACCTCGGTGAGAGACGACTTTAGAATTGCGGGAACGGGCGGAGAATTGAAAAGATGCTGCGCCCGGTCGCTATCTGCAACCGTTTTTATGATTCCCGTGATTAAATCTTGTCAGCGATCCCTCGTGATAGCTGTCAACCTAGAGGAATTTTAGGTGGCTTTACGCGGTGCAGCACGGCCCACTCCGCATTTTCGCATATTGCTTCCTTCCCAAGTTCCAGCAGTACCTTTTGTATATACGGAAAAGTTGCCGGTGATTTGGATTTTCCAAAATTCGCGATCAGCTCATGCGCGCGCGCAAACAGTGCCGCGTTGCGCGCATACTCCTTGACATGCTTTTCCCAACCCTGTTTTTCAGCGTAAGCGATCCACAATGCAGCAACGGCAGGTCCGGAGGCCATCAGCATAATCAGAATGTCGCGCAGGGGTGAAGGTTTCGTCACGACAACCCCATAGATGGCGACGACTACCGAAAACACCAGCGTAAGCCCGTATAGCGACCCGGCGAACCGCCGATATAGCATGACCCGCCTCCCTTGGCGGGTGGACTGGCGCTCGTAATAGGCAAGCTGGCGGTCCACCCAGAACTTGTCGGCTATGCGAAGTCCATCCCGTTGCGCGTACTCAATGTCCGGCGGTGGCAACGTCAGCAAACCCAATATCGAATTCGGCAGCCAGCCAATGGCAGCGATATGGCGGCCAAGATATTGATCAATGATGCTCTCCCGGATCCCCGCCAAGCGCCAGTAAATCACCACCCTCAGTGCCTCGGCGAGAACTCGCGCATCGATAAACCGATCATCCAACCGACGCCTGCTTAAAACCGAGTAGGCGATGGTCATGGCGATAAATGCCATCGGGTAAACCAGCAACAGCGGACCGTGTGGCCAAAGGTGCGTGTAGCTTTCAAAGCTTAGTATCATCGTGCCGGCCAGCATGAAAATCCATTTCCATAATTTGTATGTCGTCTTTTGATATTTCTGCGAAATCAGATCCGCAGCCGCAAATGCGCGGAGGATGCGTTCCGACGGGTCAATCATTTTGCTATTTATGCCGGCTGGCAGCAGTGTGTCCAGACTTTTTCCAATGTGGCCTGGCGACAGCGAACCCGCATCCTTGTTAAAGACCTCTATCGAATGCAGCCAACCAAACAGGAATTTAGGCCAGCCCCTGTCGGCCGCAGTAAACGGTACATCATGATTACGTTCATCACCGAAGCGCCACACGGCCGTGTAGTATTGTGGGATTATTTCGGCGTCTTGACTCGAATGGCTATTTAATCGCGGTACTCGCAGGTGCCATACCGTCTTGCAGGTTGTAAAATCCTGCGAGAAGCGCAACGATGATGCTCTGTCCCAAGATCCGGACAGCGCATATTCCACAATGTGGGCAGTGCCACCTCTGTCTGCGGCCGGTGTGCCATCCCAGAGCGCCACAATCAATTGTGAGTGCTTGACGATGTGCAAGCCAACATTCTCGTAATACGCATCGCGGCGAGAGCCGGAGAGATCGGCATCTTCGTTTGCTGCCTCGAAATGCGGCGGTGGCGTGTATACGATTGATGCCTGAGCTTTCAAGGCATCAAATTCGGAAAGTGTATGGGGGAAATCCTTGCGGTACTCCGCCTCGGGCATGGGCAATGGAACAACAAGTTCTGCGCCATGTTCCAAGGCAACTTTTGCAACCAATCGGTCTGCACCTTCGGCCAACGGTGAAAGAACCCGCAGCGGTGTGTGCGGGTACCGCCTGCGCAGGCAGGTGAACAATGTCGCTAGTGATTTTTGGATACGCGGAATATCTTCCGGCGCCAAATCGCGGTGTCCGGTCACCCCTATGACAAGTGGAAGGGGGCCAATTGTGGTTTTGTCAGACCCCAGCGTTTCAACCAAACGTGTCTCCTAACATAACTGCAGTGCAGCATTTGGGTTTCATATCAAGCTTGTGGGACAATCTAAAGATTAGGCCTTTTTGATCACCTGTGCTTCCGAGGTCTTTGCCGCTGCAAGCCGCGCTTCGGCGGCGGCAACCATCGTCTGGTAGCGCGGGTCGTCATGCAGGTATTCTAGGTCTGGGTCGGCCTTGGCGTAAGGCAGGAAGGTATCCGTGATCGTCGCAAAAATCGGGCCGAGCACGTCCAGTGCTGCCTCCTTGTCATGCAGATACACGGCCACGGCGCACGCGAAGTTATAGCGCATGTTGAAATTGTCGGGATCGATCAGCAAGGCGCGGCTCATGCGCGCCTTGGCGCGCTCGCCCTCACCCAGTGCGGCCAGCGCGTAGGCACTGTAAGCCACGACCCCGGAATTATTCTGGTCGCGCGTCAGGATAGCCTCGGCGCGCTTCAACGCCCTCTCGGCAGCGCCCCGCACGCCCACGGCATTGCCCAGCACGTTGTAACAACTGATCAACTGGTTCACCGAGTTGACATCCGCCTCCATCAGGCTCGCGGCCTTTTCATAAAAACGGATTGCGTCTTCGTAATCATGCAACTGGTAACTGAGGCGTCCGGCCGCGCGATTGACCTCATAGGACTCGGGATCCAGGTCGAGCGCGATTGCGACTTCCGCCGCGGACCCATCTGTGTCGCCATCCATCAACAGCATCCCGGCTTTGACGGCATGCGCCTCGGCCAGGTTGGGGTCCAGCGCTAGTGCCCGTTCCGCAGCCACTCCGCCGCTATCGGATTGCACCCCCAAGTAGCGCAAACTCCTGTACCCCATCGCCATCAACGCCCAGACCTGGGCATAGTTCGGATCAATTTCGGTGGCGCGGGTACACAGGCGGACGATGGCTTGCGCAGAGCGGGCATCGGCTTCCTGATTGGTCACGTAGATTTGTCGCGCCATCAGGTAGAGGTCGTGGGCATCCGCGTTGTCAGTCCCGCGCCGGACTATGGCCTTCTTTTCCTCGGGTAGTAGGCGCAGTTTCAGCGCCTTCACGATGGCCTCGGATATTTCATCCTGCAGCGCGAAGATGTCGCTGGAGTCGCGGTCGTAACGCTCGGCCCAGATGTGATTCCCGCTGGCGACCTCGACAAGTTGCGCGCTGATCCGCACCCTGCCGCCGGCCTTGCGCACGCTGCCTTCCAGCACGTGGGTGGCCTTGAGCTCGCTCACGACCTTTGAGATATCGACATGCTGGTCCTTGTTCATGAAGAAACTGTTGCGCGAGACGATCGCTAGCGCCGACACCTTGCTCAAATCGGTGATGATGTCCTCGGTGATACCGTCGCTGAAATACTCCTGCTCCTTGTCGCCACTCATATTGGCGAACGGCAGTACACAGATGGTGAAGCGAGCTGGCTCTTTGACGGTGGATGCAAGCTTGGCGCCGCTGCCCGCCGTACCACCATGGCGGGCGATCATCGCGGCCAGTGCCCGCAGGCACTCTTGAACAGGCGCGCTGGCGGTGTCCCCGCCCCAGCCATCGAGATCGGTGGTGTGGATCGCGCGTACGTCCATCGGCAGGCGTGCCTGCTCAAACCGCACCGGAACCAGGATCCCGCGCTCGGCCGCCTCGCGCGCCTCGCCGCGCACCCAGCGCGACGCTACCGAAATCGGTGTCCACACCACCAGCACGGCCTTGGCCGCATTGATTTCAGCCTCGATCTGGTCGTCGAACTCCTGGCCCGGCGTGATCTCGGGGTCCCACCAGACCGACCAGCCGTTCGCCTCGATCGCGGCCACCAATGGCGCGACGCGGGCTTTGTCACTGCGGGCGTAAGACACAAAAACGTCAGCCATACCGGTCAGGCCTCCTCAGACCGGGCGCGCCAACACCCTGTTTCTTCAAGCATAGCGCGATACCGGCTGGAATGTGGATCGGGTCGGGAAAGTAGTGTGCACGCTGCCACGAATCCTCGCCCCCATCGACCTCCCGCGGGGAGAAGCGTTCGCCTCATGCGCACACACGAGTAACAACCATCAAGCCTTTTGCGTTGCGGGCACATGCGCTGCCGCATCTTTTGCCGCCGCGAGCCGAGTTTCGGCAGCCGCGACCATCGCCTTGAAGCGTGGGTCATCGCGCAGAGAATCGAAATCCGGGTCGGCCTTGGCGTACGGCAGGAAGGCATCCGAGATCGTCGCGTACACGGATTCGAGCATCTTGAGCGCGGCTTCCTTGTCCTTCAGATAGACGCTCAGACTGCATGCAAAGGCGTAGCGCATGTTCCAGTTCTCGGGATCGATCAGGAGCGCACGATTCATGCGCGCCTTAGCACGCTCGCCTTCGCCGAGCGCAGCGAGCGCGTAGGCACTGTAAGCCACGACGCCGGAATTGTGCTGATCGTGCGCCAGGATGCCTTCAGCACGCTTGAACGCCAACTCTGCGGCGCGGCGCGTACCGCTGGCATTGCCCAGCGCATTATACGAACTGATCAACATCGACGCGGAATGTAGGTCTGCGTCCATCAGGCCCACTGCTTTTTCAAACAACCGGATGGCGTCTTCATAGCGATGCAACTGGTAGTTCAGGCGCCCGGCGGCACGGTTGACTTCGTAGGAATCCGGATCGAGTTTCAGCGCGATCGCGACTTCGGCGGCGGCCGCATTGGTATCGTCCTGCAACAATAGAATGTATGCCTTTACGGCATGCGCCTCGGCCAAATCGGGGTCTAGCGCCAGCGCACGTTCCGCAGCCATCATGCCATTGTCCGACCCCACTCCCAATACGCGCAGGGTTCTGTAACCGATTGCCATCAGCGCCCAGGCTTGCGCATAATCCGGGTCCATTTCCGTGGCGCGCGCACATAGTCGAAGAATAGCTTTCGAGGCACGCTCATCGGCCTCCTGATTGGTTACGTAGATCTGCCGCGCCATCAAGTAAAGATCATGCGCCTCGGCGTTCTCCGTACCGCGTCGTTCGATGGCCTTCTTCTCCTCGGGCAGCAAGCGCAGCTGCAGCGCCTTGACGATGGCCTGGGATATCTCGTCCTGGATCGCGAAGATGTCACTGACATCGCGGTCGTAGCGCTCAGCCCACACATGATTGTTGGTCGCGCCATCGATCAACTGCGCATTGATCCGTATTCGGCCGCCGGCCTTGCGCACACTGCCTTCCAGCACATGTGTGACCTTGAGATCACGCACGACTTTCTGGATGTCCACGTGCTTGCCTTTGTACAGGAAGACGCTGTTACTGGAGGCGACCTCCAGCGCCGAAACCTTGCTCAGGTCGGTGATGATGTCCTCGGTGATGCCGTCGCTGAAGTACTCCTGTTCCGAATCGCCACTCATATTAGTGAAAGGCAGCACGCAGATCGCGAAGCGCTTGGCTTCCCCCGCCGCCGGCGATGCCGACGTGGCGCTGCCAGCCTTGGCGGATTGCCCAGCCTGCGCGCGCGCGATCATCACGCCGAGCGCGTGCAGGCATTCCTGGACTGCCGGACTGGCGGGATCTTCGCCCCAATCATCGAGGTCGGTGGTGTGGATGGCGCGCACGTCCATCGGCAGGCGTGCCTGGTTAAACCGCACCGGAACCAGAATGCCGCGCTCGGCGGCTTCGCGTGCCTCGCCACGTACCCAGCGCGAGGCCACCGAAACCGGGGTCCACACCACCAGCACCGCCTTGGCTGCGTCGATCTCGGCGTCGATTTGGTCGTCGAACTCCTGGCCGGGGCTGATATCGGGATCCCACCACACCGACCAGCCCTTGGCCTCGATCGCGGCCACCAGCGGCGCGACGCGCGCCTTGTCGGCGCGGGCATAGGAAACGAACACGTCAGCCATGTCTGCCGACAAACCGTTGGGGCGCCGCTGGCCCATGCTGCAGCCAATACAAGGCACCGGATGGGGTCATGTATGCATTGCAACACATCAGGTCTTCACCTCAACCTGCGTTTCCACCGTCTTCGCTGCCGCGAGCCGCCCTTCGGCGGCGGCTACCATCGCTTGGTAGCGCGGGTCGTCGCGCAGGGATTGGAAATCCGGATCGGTCTTGGCGTAGGGTAAGAATGCATCTGAAATAGTCGCGAAAACGTATTCGAGCATCTTTAGCGCAGCATCTTTGTCCTTCAGATACACACTCAGTCCACACGCGAAGTTATAGCCCATGTTGAAATTGTCGGGATCAATAAGCAGGGCGCGGTCCATGCGTGACTTTGCGCGATCGGAGTCGCCCAGCGCCATGAGTGCGTAGGCGCTGTAAGCGATAACCCCGGGGTTATTCTGGTCCCGTGCCAGAATGGTCTCAGCACGTTTGAGCGCGAGTTCAGCGGCACGGCGCATACCAGCGGTGTCGCCCAAGGCAGTATAGGAGCTGATCAACATCGAAGCCGAGTTGAGATCCGCCTCCATCAAGCTGGCTGCCTTTTCATACAATCGAATCGCGTCTTTGTAACTATGCAGTTGATAATTCAGCCGGCCCGCGGTGCGATTGGCTTCGTAGGATTCGGGGTCCAATTTAAGTGCAACTGCTACTTCGGCGGCCGCGGCCTCGGTATGGCCATTCATCAAAAGGATGGATGCTTTGACCGCGTGCGCCTCGGCTAGATCAGGATCCAGCGCCAGCGCCCGTTCCGCCGCCGCCATACCATCATCTGATCGCACTCCGAGTACGCAAAGCGTTCTGTAGCCCATCGCCATGAGCGCCCAGGCTTGCGCATAGTTTGGATCAATCTCAGTTGCACGTGTGCAAGCTCGCACGATCGCTTGCGCAGAACGTTCATCCGCTTCATTGTTGATAATGTATATCTGTCTTGCCATCAAGTAGAGGTCGTGTGCCTCCGCGCTGTCGGTACCGCGCCGTTCGATGGCTTTCTTCTCCTCGGGCAACAACCTTAATCTCAGCGCCTTGACGATGGCCTGGGAGATCTCATCCTGAATCGCGAAGATGTCGCTGGCATCGCGGTCGTAACGCTCGGCCCAGACGTGGTTATCGGTCGCTCCGTCTATCAACTGCGCATTAATGCGTATCCGCCCACCGGCCTTGCGCACGCTGCCCTCCAATACATGGGTAACCTTGAGTTCATGCACGACCTTGTGAATGTCGGCGTGCTGGCCCTTGTACCGGAAAGCGGTGTTGCTCGAAGTCACCGCCAGCGCCGACACCTTGCTGAGATCGGTAATGATGTCCTCGGTGATGCCGTCGCTGAAATACTCCTGTTCAGGGTCACCACTCATGTTGGTAAATGGCAGGACGCAAACCGAAAAGCGTGCGGAGTCCTTTTCCGGTTTCACCGCAGGCAGTGCCGCCGCCTCTTTCGAGGCTTTCGCGGCGTCGGCGCGTGCGATCATCGCCGCCAACGCATACAGACATTCCTGCACCACGGGGTGCGACGGATCTTCACGCCAACCGTCGAGATCGGTGGTGTGGATTGCCCGCACGTCCATCGGCAGGCGCGCCTGCTCGAAACGCACCGGTACCAGAATGCCGCGCTCGGCGGCTTCGCGCGCCTCGCCGCGCACCCAGCGCGAGGCCACCGAAACCGGGGTCCACACCACTAGCACCGCCTTGGCCGCGTTGATCTCGGCGTCGATCTGGTCATCGAACTCCTGCCCGGGCGTGATTTCTGGGTCCCACCATACCGACCAGCCCTTGGCCTCGATCGCCGCGACCAGCGGTGCGACGCGCGCCTTGTCGGCTCGAGCGTAGGAAACAAAGACGTCAGCCATGCCAGTCAACCCCTCGAAACGGGTCGCGTCCCGCAACCACCGAATTGTCAAGCATACCGCGCCGGCGGCCTGGAAAGTAGTTCGAGCGGCGTATAACGATCCGATCTTCGCCACATGCCTTTCGGAATTTACCGTTCCTCAAAGGTCATGCAGAAAGAGCCCAGTTCCTCTAGCAGTGCCTGGGGAAGTGGGGAGGGGCAGGGGCTGGTTAAAGGGCTGGGTCAAGTGACCTCATCCCATACCAAGCCAGGCTGTAACGAAATCCATCCCACTCTTTCTCGCTTCGCAGTCGAGTTTCGTTCGGAAGCCCAGGGCTACTACCCACGGCTGCCAGTTCGGCGCACCGCAACTCCGCCTTTTGCTGACGGGCATTGCGAAAGAAGAGCGGTTAACCCTTTCAGTTAGGCGGGCGTAAAATATCCAGCCATCTGCGGACAGCCCCCGCGGGAGGTAACGGTAATGGCCACACCGGCCCTGGCATTTGATCTCTACACGTCGCTGGGAGACGAAACCTGCGACGCGCGCATCCGTGCGGCCAAGGCAAAACTCAAGGGCCGCGCTGTGATCCTCGGCCATCACTACCAACGCGAAGAAGTCTATCGTCACGCCGATCTCACCGGCGATTCACTCAAGCTTTCGCGCCTAGCTTCCCAGGTGGATGCCGAAACCATCGTGTTCTGCGGTGTGCATTTCATGGCGGAGGTGGCGGACATCCTCTCGCGTCCGGAACAGTCCGTGTTGTTGCCGGATCTGGCTGCCGGCTGTTCAATGGCCGACATGGCCAATCTCGCCAAGGTGGAGAAAGCCTGGCGCGAACTGGTCACTGTGCTGGAGCCGGATGAAGAGATCACGCCCATCACCTATATTAATTCGGCTGCCGATCTGAAGGCTTTCTGCGGCCGCCACGGCGGCATCGTCTGCACCAGCACCAACGCCCGCGGCATTCTGGAATGGGCGTTCAAACAGCGGCAAAAAGTGCTGTTCTTCCCGGATCAACATTTGGGCCGCTGGAGCGGCTACAAGCTGGGCGTGCCGCTGGACGAAATGGCCGTGTGGGATTTCAACAAGCCCATGGGCGGGCTCACGAAAGAACAAATCAGCACAGCAAAAATCCTCTTATGGAACGGCTTTTGTTCCGTACACCAGATGTTCCGGCCGGAACACATAGACAACTTCAAGAAAAAATACCCGGATGCCAACGTCATCTGCCACCCGGAATGCGCTTTTGAGGTGTGCCGGAAGTCCGACTATGTGGGTTCCACCGAATTCATCCAGAGCACCGTGCACGCCGCCGCACCCGGCACTCGCTGGCTGGTGGGCACGGAACTCAATCTCGTCAACCGCCTGCACGAGGAAGTGAAGCACAAGGGCATCAACGTGCACTTCATGTCGCCCATGGTGTGCATGTGCTCCACCATGTTCCGCATTGATCCGCAGCATTTCGCCTGGACACTGGAGAATCTGGCCGCAGGCAATGTAATCAATCAGATAAAGGTATTAGAAACGGACGCAAGAGAAGCGAAGAAAGCTTTAGAAGCTATGCTACAAGTATCAGCATAAACAACTATTCCAAGAACGGCAGTGTTTGCAAGATTCAATGGGAAGAAAGCAATCATCCGCAAATGAGGCAGCAGCAGGAATTGCTGTGTTTCTATTTGCTATTGTAGCGTCATTTCTAGCGTTATTTTGGTTAATTAAAAAGTTGTGGCAACATTTTGTAATAACTCCACGCGAGCGACAAATATACGGAGCACGTTATGCTGCTCTACTAGAGTTAGCCAGTACGCATAGGGAAGCGTTATATCTTCGCTTTAAACAGAAAGTAATTGCTGATGTCTATGGCACAAGAGTTATTGAACCTTGGATTGATGAAGCTCAGTATTTTATAGATCATGTAGCTATTCCCAGGGTTGGAATACTATCTGAGCCTTACAGAAAGAGATTTGTAACGGAATCGGCTAGTATGATGTTTGCTATGGAGATTGAACGAAAGGGAGCTGGAAATATTCCCGATATTTGGCAGTTATCTCCCGTAGCATTCGAGATGTATTGTTCAGATGAATTGCGTCGTTCTGGCTGGGAAACACACCTGACACCAGGAAGTGGAGATCAGGGTATAGATATTCTTGCTGTCCGAGGTGACACTCGCGCAGTTATTCAGTGTAAGCTTTATCGCAAACCAGTAGGTAATCGTGCGGTACAAGAAGCGATTGCAGGACGTGCTTTCGCAAACGCAAACATTGCTGTAGTTGTCTGTCCATCTGGGTTTACACGTTCGGCAGTTACTCTGGCAGAAAATACTAATGTACTGCTTTTGAATGAAAACCAACTTTCTGAAATGTCAAATATGATAGAAAAGAATGCCGCAGAAACGATAGCAAAAATATCCAAATAATGTTTGTATTTTGCGTTTTATGCAACAATTTTTTTAGGACAATTATTAATGTCGAGTAATTGTTCATTTTGTCCACATTGTGGGTCCAGCCCCAGGGTTTTTATATTTAAAGAGAAAGAATCGAATGATCGTAAATGGTACATCGTGAAGTGTCCTGATACTACATGCAACGGAAATAGACGTGATGTAAAATCAAATAGCGAAGAACTAGCGAGAGCTGATTGGGAAACTTATATTAGTCAAATACAAACACAAGATGTCTGAGCTTACGAATAAATTGCAAGATATTCTGACGTCCGTTGTTTTAGGTTTTCAATAATGGTTATGCAAAGAAACGGAACCTAAATGTATTGCCAACATTGTGGCGCACAAATCCCGATGGACGCAAGATTTTGCGTTTCCTGCGGAAAACCGCTGCTGGGTCAAACTGAAGTGCAGCCACCTTCTATATCTGTGCCTGAAGACTCGGCACTAAAACAGTCTGGCACAGTTGTAACGACCTTGGTTCCAATTCAACCTTTGTACTTCGCTGTTTCTACTACTAAGCTTTTTGTGTTGTCATTATGCACATTCGGATGGTACTTAATCTATTGGTTTTATAAGAACTGGTGGCTGATTAAAGAGCGTGAACAAAGCAATATAAATCCTGTGTTAAGATCGGTATTATTTGCAGGTTTCTTTTGCTACTTTTGCTTTGCAAGGATTCGAGCTACCGCAAAAGAGAACAGTGTCAATGCATCACTGCCAGCTGGTTTACTCACGGCCGGCTGGATCATCTGTGTACTCTTAACGATACCGCCTGAACCTTACCGAGGTCTATTCTTTTTTCTTTCCATTTGTTGTTTCTTGCCTGTGCAGAATGTTGCAAATAAAATTAACAAAAAACTAGTTCCAGACCACGATAAGAACAGCCAGTTCTCTGCTATAAACATTGTTACAATAATTATTGGTGGCTCTATGCTTTTAGCAGTGATTATTGGATCGTTCTTACTACCTTCATGAATCGTGGTTAAGTAATTACTGGTCGCGCACTAGGGGCAGATTCATCAGAGTATTATTCTGAGTATTTGCTGGTTTTAGCCAATCGTATAAGCGCAATCTGTGTTGTGGTTTATTATAAAAAAGATTGCTTTCGGAGGTGATGTTGTGAAACGATTTCTGTCTGTTCTCGCTGCCTTATTTGTTTCCTTGCTGATTGCAGGCCCAAGCTGGTCCACTGACAGCCAGCCTGTTGAAAATACGGCAACCGTCGCTTTGCACAAGCTATTCAAATCTGCCTGGCAGCGCGAGATGCGGGAGCATCCGCTGGAGGCTTCGGCCGACGGCTTCCACGAATATGACGGCGAGTGGGCGGATATGAGTCTTGCAAACATTGCCCATGAGAATGATGAGAATATCCAGACCCTGAAAGATCTGGCGGCCATTGATCGCAGTCAGCTGTCCGGCGAGGACCGTATCAGCTACGACCTGTTCAAATACCGTTATGAGAACCAGGTGGAAGGCTATCGCTTCGGTGGCTACCTGATGCCCATGAACCAGTTGGAGGGCGTCCAGACCCTGAGTACGCTCACCCAGACCTTGCGTTTCGAGAACACCCAGGATTACGAGAACTACATCAAGCGCCTGCAGACGCTCAATGTTTTTATGGATCAGACCATCGCCTTGCTTAAGGAAGGCGTCAAACGCGGTATGACGGAACCCCAGGTGGTGATGCAGCGCATTCCGCACCAGATTGCCGCCAACATCGTTACCAAGCCGGAGGACAGCGCCTTCTATGCGCCCTTCAAGAAGATGCCCGAGATCATTCCCGCAACGGAACAGACGCGGCTGCGTGCCGCAGCCAAGGCGGCCATCACGGACGTGTTGGTCCCCGCTTACCGCAAATTTCAGAAATACTACGACGCCGATTATCTGCCCCACTGCCGCACCGGCATCGCCGCCGATGACCTGCCCGATGGCAAGGCGTATTACGCCTTTCAGGTACGCCTCTATACCACCACCGACATGACGCCGAAGCAAATCCATCAACTGGGGTTGCAGAAGGTGGCGCAGATTCATGCGCAGATGGAAAAGGTTTTCAAGCAGGTGGGCTTCAAGGGCAGCTACACGGATTTCCTGCACTACCTGCGCACCAATCCGCGTTTCTACTACAAGAACCCGCGGCATTTGCTGGAGGCCTACCGGGCCGCCGCCAAGCGCGTGGATCCGCTGCTGGTGAAATATTTCCCCATCTGGCTGCTGCCGCGGGTTACCTACGGCGTGTATCCGATTCCGGCGGCACTCGCGCCCGACACCTATCCGGCCTATTCGGTGCCGCCCGCGGGTGACGGCAGCGTCGCGGGTTACATGGCGGTGAACTTGTACAAGCCCTCGAGCCGGCCGAAATACGACATCCAGGTGCTCACCTGTCATGAAGGCCGGCCGGGCCATCAGCTGCAGATTCCCATCGCCATGGAATTGAAGAACCTGCCGGATTTCCGGCGCTTCGATTACTACAGCTCCTACGGGGAGGGCTGGGCCTTATATACCGAGAGCCTGTGTAACGAGATGGGTCTATACAATAATCCCTACTCGAAGTTCGGTTATCTGGATTGGCAGATGTGGCGTGCGGTACGGCTGGTGGTGGACACCGGTATTCATTCCGAGGGCTGGACCCGGGCCCAAGCCATCAAGTATTTCGAGGACAACACCGCGCTCAGCATTCAGAACATCAACACCGAGGTGGATCGCTACATCGCCTGGCCCGGACAGGCGTTGTCCTACATGATCGGCGAGATTGAAATCCATCATCTGCGCAAACAGGCGGAGAAAGAACTGGGTCCGAAGTTCGACATCAAGGCGTTCCATGCCGCGGTGCTGGAACACGGCAACTTGCCGCTCAAAGTCCTGAAGAAAGTGGTGGATCAGTGGATTCAGGACAGTTTGGCGGGCAAACCCCAGCCTACGCATACCTGAAGATTCACTGTAGTCGCCTGGATGGGAGCGGCCGATCCGACCGCTCCCATCATTGACAAAGCCTGGTCATAAAATAAATGCTGGAAACAGCTTTGTGACCTGTAGCCGACCCGCAGCCCGCTAAACACGCGCGCACGACAGCCTGCGTGGTGCAGGCCGGGGGTTTCCGGTATCATTTTATGGCTCCGCGGGCGGCGTTTGCCTGCGGAACAGCCCTTTCACCTGATCGATGGTCCGCGGGCGGTGGGATTACCCGCCGCCCTTTGATTTCCAGTCACCTAAGGTTTCCGTCCACATGGGCAAGCGCACTGCTTTATATGACACCCACGTAGCCGCCGGCGCCCGGCTCGTGGATTTCAGCGGTTGGGACATGCCGGTCAATTACGGCTCGCAGATCGAGGAGCACCACGCGGTGCGCCGCGACGCCGGCATGTTCGACGTGTCGCACATGACGGTGATGGACCTGGACGGCGCGCAGACGCGCGAGTTCCTGCGCAAGTTGCTGGCCAACGATGTCATCAAGCTGCGCGAACCGGGTAAGGCGCTGTATAGCTGCATGCTCAATGAGCAGGCCGGCATTATTGACGATCTGATCGTGTACTACCTGCGTGATGATTGGTTCCGCATGGTGGTGAATGCCGCCACCCACGACAAGGATCTGGCGTGGATCGGCAAACAAGCATCGCCCTTCGGCGTGAAAATCAGCGAACGGGACCTCGCCATGATTGCGGTTCAGGGACCGAACGCCCGTGAGAAAGCCGTGCGGGTGCTGCCGGCCGATGCGCGTGCGCCGGCGCTCGCGCTCAAGCCGTTCACGGCGCTCAAATACGGCGGTTTCTTCATCGCGCGTACCGGTTACACTGGCGAGGACGGTTTCGAGATCATGTTGCCGCCGGCGCAGGCAGCGGAACTCTGGCAGGCTCTGGTGCGGGAAGGCGTGGCTCCCTGCGGCCTCGGGGCGCGCGACACGCTGCGCCTGGAAGCCGCCATGAATCTGTATGGCCAGGATATGGACGAGAATACGACGCCGCTGGAATCCGGTCTTGGCTGGACCATCGCCTGGGAACCGGCGGGGCGGGATTTCATCGGCCGCAAGGCCCTCGAAGCCCAGCGGCAAGCCGGCGCCAAACGCAGATTCGTCGGCCTGCTGCTGGACGACAAGGGCGTGATGCGCGCTCACCAGAAAGTGATGGCGGATGGGGCCGGCGAAGGCGAGATTACCAGCGGCACCTTCTCACCCACCCTGGAGCGTTCCATTGCCCTGGCGCGCATACCCGCGGCCGGCGGCGATGCGGTGCAGGTGGACATCCGTGGCAGACTCTGCAAAGCGCAGGTCGTAAAACCACCGTTCGTGCGCAACGGCAAGATATTAATAAAGTGAATGTTTCCTTACTTCCCCTCTCCCCTTGCGGGAGAGGGCAGGGTGAGGGGGTAAATTTCAAATGTATCTTGGAGAGCCCCATGAGCAAAGTTCCGGCCGATCTGAAGTACACCAAGAGCCACGAATGGATCAAAGGCGGCAGTGACGGCAGCCTGACCATCGGCATCACCGACCACGCCCAGGAAGCCCTCGGTGACATCGTGTTTGTGGAAGTGCCGCAGAAAGGCCGCAAACTGGCGGCCGGTGAAGCCTGTGCGGTGGTGGAATCCGTCAAGGCCGCTTCCGATATATACAGTCCGGTGGCGGGCGAGGTGCTCGAAGGCAACGCCGGGTTGTCGGACGCACCGGAGAAAATCAACGCCGACCCCTACGGCACCTGGATCATGCGCATCAAGCCCGCGAACCCGGCGGATTTGAAAGCGCTGCTGGATGCCAAAGCTTACGAACAGGTGTTGAAGGACGAGGCCTGAGGGCGAAAGGCCGGGCCTTGGCTTGCAGGCGGGCGGACACCACTATCGCATCCACACACGTTTTTTTGTGAGACTTTCCAGGCATGAACGCGGTGACTGAACTCAATACCACTACCCAAAGTCCCCTGGCCGAGCTGGAGCAGCACGGCGGGTTCATCGGCCGGCATATCGGCCCCGACGCCGCCGAACAGCAGCGCATGCTCACGGAGTTGGGTTACGCCACGCGTAAAGCACTCATGGAAGCGGTGGTGCCGGCCACTATCCGGCTCCAGACCGCCATGCCCTTGGGCAATTTTAGCCAGCCGAAATCCGAGCAGGAAGCACTGGCGCAACTCAGAACACTGGCCGACAAGAACCAGGTGTATAAATCATTCATCGGCCAGGGTTATTACGGCACCTTCACACCCGGCGTGATTCTGCGCAACGTCCTCGAGAATCCGGCGTGGTACACCTCCTACACACCCTATCAGCCGGAAATCTCCCAGGGCCGTCTTGAGGCGCTCATCAATTTCCAGCAGATGGTCACGGATCTCACCGCGCTCGACATCGCCAATGCCTCCCTGCTGGACGAGGCCAGCGCCGCCGCCGAGGCCATGACTCTGGTGAAGCGCGCCGGCAAATCCAGCTCCAATGTATTTTTCGTGGCGGACGATGTGCTGCCCCAGACCCTGGAAGTCGTTCAAACCCGCGCCCAGCCCCTGGGCATTAGCGTGAAGGTCGGCAAGCCCGACGCGGCTGTGCAGACCGATTGCTTCGGCGTATTGCTGCAGTATCCGGGCGTGAATGGTGAGCTGCGCGATTACCGCGGACTTGCGGAAAAATTACACGCCAAAGGCGCAGGCGTGGTGGTGGCCGCCGACCTGCTGGCGCTCACGCTGCTCACGCCGCCGGGTGAGTGGGGCGCGGATGTGGCGGTGGGCAACAGCCAGCGCTTCGGCGTGCCCATGGGTTTCGGCGGACCACACGCCGCCTATCTCGCCACCCGCGACGCCTACAAACGCTCCATGCCGGGGCGCCTGGTGGGCGTGACCGTGGACTCCCAGGGCAGGCCCGCCTACCGGCTGGCGCTGCAAACCCGCGAACAACATATACGCCGCGAGAAGGCCACCTCCAACATCTGCACCGCCCAGGCGCTGCTGGCCATTATGGCGGCCATGTACGCGGCCTATCACGGTCCCAAAGGACTGCGCACCATCGCCGAGCGCGTGCACCGGTTGACTGCGATCCTGGCCGCCGGTCTGAAGCAACTCGGCTTGACGCCGGTGAACGAAACGTTTTTCGACACCCTGACCATCCCGACGGGAAAGCATACGGCTGCCGTGCACACCCTGGCCCACCGCAACCGCATGAACCTGCGCGTACTTGACGATACGCAGGTGGGCATTTCGCTGGACGAGACCAGTACCCGTGACGACGTGCTCATGCTGTTGTCGGTATTCGCGGAAGCCCAGGGCCGCGACGCCAAAGCGCACGGTCTGGTGCTGTTTGAAAACACTCCACCCAAGGGTATTCCCGGGAGCCTGGTGCGTACCGGTACCTATCTTACGCATCCGGTATTCAACCAGTATCACTCGGAGCATGAGATGCTGCGCTATCTGCGCAGCCTCGCCGACAAGGATCTGGCACTGGACCGCAGCATGATTCCGCTGGGATCCTGCACCATGAAGTTGAACGCCACCAGCGAGATGTTGCCGGTCACTTGGCCGGAGTTCGGCGCCGTGCATCCATTCGCACCCGCGGATCAGACTGCCGGCTACCGCGCGCTGATCGCGCAACTGGAACAGATGCTGGCGGCCGTGACGGGCTATGCGGCGGTATCCCTGCAGCCCAACGCCGGCTCCCAGGGCGAATACACCGGCCTGCTGATCATCAAGGCCTATCATGCATCCCGCGGCGATGCGCGGCGCAATGTGTGTCTGATTCCATCCTCGGCCCACGGCACCAATCCGGCATCCGCCATGATGGCGGGCATGCGGGTGGTGGTGGTGGCCTGCGATGATCACGGCAACGTGGATATCGCCGATCTCAAGGCCAAGGCCGAGGAGCACACGCACGATCTTGCCGCCATCATGATTACCTATCCATCGACCCATGGTGTGTTCGAGGCGGGCGTGCGCCAACTCTGCGAGATCGTGCACCAGTACGGCGGCCAGGTATATGTGGACGGCGCCAATCTCAACGCCATGGTGGGGTTGGCGGCGCCCGGCGGGTTTGGCGGCGATGTCTCGCATCTCAATCTGCACAAGACCTTCTGCATCCCCCACGGCGGCGGCGGACCGGGCGTGGGACCGGTGGCGGTGGCGCCGCACCTGGCGAAATTTCTGCCCAACCTGCGGGCCGTGGGTTACGAGCGCAGCCGCGACGGCATCGGCGGCATCACCGGCGCACCCTATGGTTCCGCTTCGATCCTGCCCATTTCCTGGATGTACATCGCCATGATGGGCGCACCCGGACTTACCGCCGCCAGCGAAGTCGCGATTCTGAACGCCAACTACCTGGCGAAAAAACTCGCGCCTCATTATCCGGTGCTGTACTCCGGTCCCGGAGGCCTGGTGGCCCATGAGTGCATTCTGGATCTGCGGCCCTTGAAGGAGACCAGCGGCATCAGCGTGGACGACGTGGCCAAGCGCCTCATGGATTACGGCTTCCACGCGCCCACCATGAGTTTCCCGGTGCCGGGCACGCTCATGGTGGAGCCCACCGAATCGGAATCCAAGGCGGAACTGGATCGCTTCGTGGAAGCCATGATTGCCATCCGCGGGGAAATCCGCGCGGTGGAACAGGGCGAACTGGATCGCGAGGACAATCCGCTCAAGCATGCGCCGCACACCGCCGAAATGGTCACTGCCGACAGGTGGCCGCACAAATACCACCGTGAGCAGGCGGCCTACCCGCTGCCATCGTTGCGCAAGCAGAAGTACTGGCCGCCGGTGAGCCGTGCCGACAACGTCTACGGCGACAAGAACCTGATGTGCGGTTGCCCGCCGGTGAGTGCGTACGAATAAGCGAAGCATCGCGGCGCGGTGGCCCGCCGGCCGCACCCACCTTCAGTACCGTGGGAGCGGCGACGACCGCCAGGGATGGCGGAAATGCAGATTTTGCAGGAGCAAAAATCTGCCTCGCCGCGATTTTGAATGCAAGAGGTAGGAGCGACGGTCCCCGTCGCGATTCTTTGGCGAATCACCGTTAATTCGGCGAGAGGAGGATTCAAGCATGGCCAAGATCACATTGCGCGGCAATCCCATCCATACCAGTGGGGAATTACCGAAAACCGGCAGCCAGGCGCCGGATTTCAAGCTCACCACCAAGGACCTGAAAGACGTATCGCTTGCCGATTACAAAGGCAAAAAGAAATTGCTCAACATCGTGCCGAGCCTGGACACGCCGGTGTGCGCACTGTCCACCAAGAAATTCAACGATCATGCCAAAACCCACAAGGATACGGTAATGCTGATCGTTTCCGCCGATCTGCCGTTCGCCATGGGCCGCTTCTGCGGCGTCGAGCATCTGGACAACGTGGTGCCGCTGTCGCTCATGCGCGACAAGAAATTCGCCCAGGACTATGGCGTGCTTATCCAGGACGGTCCGCTGGCGGGAGTCACCGCGCGTGCCGTGGTGGTGCTGGATGCCAACGACAAGGTGATCTATACGGAGATGGTCCAGGAAATCGCCAATGAGCCGGATTACCAAGCCGCCCTTAAGGTGCTGGGTGGCTGATCACAGCCAATGAATGTGGCGCGCGCTACGGATGGAATCACCGGTATCAGGCGACTGCTGCGCGCTGCGCGTGTGGGAGTGAATGCGCTCCATTGGGGACTGCGAAACGAAGCAGCTCTGCGACTCGAGATGTTCGCCCTGGTTCCCGGCATCCCGCTGGCGATATGGCTGGGATCCACGGGTGTGGACCGGGCGCTGCTCATCGGCAGCCTGTTGCTGGTGTTGTTGACCGAATTGCTCAACACCGGAATTGAGATCGCCGTGGATCGCATCGGCAAGGAACGCCATGAACTCTCCGGCCTTGCCAAAGATCTCGGCTCGGCGGCGGTGATGATCGCCTTGCTGAATGCCGTGCTGGTCTGGTGTTTCATCCTAATCTGAATCGGAGCCAACACCCATGTCGGCACTCATCTGCGGTTCCATGGCTTACGACACCATCATGGCGTATCCGGAACAGTTCAAGAACCACATACTGCCGGACAAGATTCACATCCTGAATGTGTGTTTCGAAGTGCCGGAACTGCGCCGGGAATTCGGCGGCACCGCCGGCAATATCGCCTATAACCTTAAACTGCTGGAAAGCGATGGCTTCCCCATGGCAACCGTCGGTGAGGATTTCAAGTCCTATGCCGATTGGATGGATCAGCACGGCGTGAGCCGGGAATACATCAAGCAAGTCCCCGGCACGTATACCGCCCAGGCGTTTATCACCACCGATACGGATAACAACCAGATCACCGCCTTCCATCCGGGCGCCATGCAGCGCGCCCACGAGCAAACCGTGCCCACCGACAAAGGCATGACCCTCGGTGTCATAGCGCCGGACGGCCGCGAGGGTATGCTGCAACATGCGCATCAATTTTATGACGCCGGCATCCCGTTCCTGTTCGATCCGGGTCAGGGCCTGCCGTTGTTCTCCGGCAAGGAACTCAAGGAATTCATAGAGATGGCGACCTGGGTGGCGCTGAACGATTACGAATCCCAGATGTTGGAACAGAAAACCGGTCTTACCGCCTACACGATCGCCGACCAGGTGGCCGCCTTGATCGTCACCTGGGGCGCCAAGGGCTCGGTGATCTACAGTAAACAGCGCCGCATCGACGTGCCCGCGGCCAGCGCCGCGGAAGTACGCGATCCCACCGGTTGTGGCGACGCCTATCGCGCGGGCCTTATCTACGGCCTCATGCACGACAAGGACTGGGAGACCATCGGGGACATCGCCTCACTCATGGGCGCCATCAAGATCGCATCCCGCGGTACCCAGAACCACCGCTTCAGCCACGCGGAATTCGTGCAGCGGTTTGAGGAGACCTTCGGGTACAAATTGTAGGGATTCAGGCGCCCGCTTCAGACATATCTTCTGCCACCCACCGACGGATCCAGCCATGCCATCGCCACACCGCCTCTCGACCCTGCTTCTGCTAGTGTGCAGTGCTTCGGCGTTTGCCGCCGGCACCGGCAGCGATCAACGCTGGGCTGATACCATCGCGCGCGTGTCACCCGGCATTGTATCCATTCGCGTGGACGCCACCCGCGCTTTCGATACCGACTGGAATCTCAGCGGCCAGGCCACGGGTTTCGTGGTGGATGCACAACGCGGCATCATCCTCACCAACCGCCACGTAGTCACCTCAGGACCGGTGGTGGCGGAAGCAGTATTCCAGGATCATGAAGTGCTGCCGCTGACACCCATCTACCGGGATCCGGTGCACGATTTCGGCTTTTATCGCTATGATCCGAAAGCCCTCAAGTACATTCACCCGAATGCGCTGACGCTGGCACCGCAGTCTGCACGGGTGGGCGAGGAAATCCGCATTATCGGCAATGATGCAGGCGAACAGTTGTCCATCCTGAGCGGCACGCTGGCACGCACTGACCGTGCAGCACCCGAATATGGTCCGGGTGTTTACAACGATTTCAATACCTTCTATATGCAGGCGGTTTCCGGCACCAGCGGCGGTTCCTCCGGTTCACCGGTGATTGACATCCATGGGGATGTGATCGCCCTGAATGCCGGCGCGCGTGCCGATGCCGCTTCCAGCTATTTCCTGCCGCTCGAGCGGGTGCTGCGGGCGCTGAAACTCATCGAGGCCGGTAAACCGGTAACCCGCGGCACCCTGCAGACCGTCTTTGGTTTTCAGTATTACGATCAACTGGAGCGCCTGGGTCTGCCGGCCGCCGACGAAATGCTGTTGCGCAGGCATGATCCGCAAGCCAGTGGCCTGCTGGTGGTGGATCAGGTACAGCCGGGCGGCCCGGCGGACGGCATCCTGCAAACGGGCGATATTCTGCTGAGCGTGGACAATCACGCCATATCCGGTTTCGTATCGTTGGAGGAAATCTTCGATACCTCCATAGGCAGAACCCTGACTCTCCGGCTCGATCGCGGCGGCGTGACGGTTTCCGCACGCGTCAGGGTGCAAAACCTGGACAGCATCATGCCGGATAATTACCTGGAATTCGGCGGCGCGGTATTGAACGATCTTTCCTATCAGCAGGCCCATAGCTTCAATGTGCCGGTGCGCGGCGTGTACATCGCCAATCCCGGTTATGTATTCAGCACCGCCGGCATCGGACGCGGCAGTGTCATCACCGACTTTGACGGCGTGCCGGTGCACGATCTGAACGAATTCCAGAAGGTACTGACGACACTGCCGGACCGCGCCCAGGTGACGATGCGTTATTTCAGCTTGACGGACCCCAGTCATTCCATCTTGGGCATCATCAGCATAGACCGGCGCTGGTATCCGGCGGATCGTTGCCGGCGTGATGATGCTACCGGTAACTGGCCGTGCACGCTTTTGCCGCCGCCGCCCGCAGCGTCGCCGCTGCTGCCGGCGACGGTAAGTTTTCCGCATTACGACGACCCGCGCATGCAGCGGTTGGCGCCGTCGCTGGTATTTGTGAATTTCGACATGCCTTATCCCATCGACGGCGTGAGCGAAACCCATTACATCGGTACCGGCGTTATCGTGAACAGCGCACGCGGGCTGGTGGTGGTGGACCGGGACACGGTGCCGGTGGCCATGGGGGACGTGCGCTTGACGTTCGCGGGCTCTCTGGAGATTCCCGCCAGGGTCATTTACGTCAATCCCCTGCATGATTTGGCGGTGATCCAGTACGACCCGAAGCTCATCGGCCATACGCCGGTGCACGCCATCCGCTTCAGCTCCCGGCCTGCACGCCCCGGCGACGCGGTCTGGGTCGTGGGTTTGCATCCTAATCAGGCACTCGCCAGCCAGGAAACCCGGATAGCTTCCCTTGACCCGGTGATGTTTCCGCCCTCGCGTACCTTCCGTTTCCGCGACACCAATCTGGAGGTGCTGAGTTTGGTGAACCCGCCTGCCAATATCACCGGCGTGCTCACGGATCGCGACAGCCGCATCACGGCGCTGTGGGCGAGCTTTGCCTACGATGTAGACGGCCACACCCGCGAAATTCAGCGCGGCATTCCCGCGGAAGTGGTGCAGGGCATGCTGCGCACGGTGGAAAGCCACAGCCGCGGGGTGCAGACACTGGATGTGGAGTTGTATCCGATACCACTGGCCGAGGCGCGCAAACTGGGTTTGCCGCCGGACTGGGCCAATCGGCTGGAAGCCGCCGAATCGCAGCGGCGCCAGCTGTTGGCGGTATGGCGGCTGACGGCGGGAACGCCGGCCGCGAAGCTGTTACAGACGGGCGATCTGTTGCTGACGGTGGAGGGCAAGCCTGCCACCGGTTTTCGCGCGGTCGCGGAAGCCAGCCAACGGCCGCGCGTGGCGCTCACGTTGCTGCGCAACGGTCATGTCATCAGTGTGACGGTGTCCACCGTGACCCTCAATGGCGAGGGTACGCAGCGCATCCTGATGTGGGCCGGCGCCCTTTTGCAGAAGCCCCAGCACGCCGCGGCTCAAAGCAATGTGCCAACCGCGGGCCTGCTGGTGAATTATTACAATTTTGGTTCGCCCGCAAGCCGCTACGGCCTGACACCCGGTCAAACCATCCTGGCCGTGGATGGCCAGGCCACGCCGGATATGCACAGTTTCATTGCCGCGGTGAAAGACAAGCGGGATGGCGCTACGCTGCGCCTCAGTGTGCGCACCTGGGATGGCATGCGGCAGATCATCACTCTGAAACTCGATCTGCGCTATTGGCCGACCTACGAAGTGGTACACACGCCGCAGGGCTGGCAGCGCAAAGAGTTGTAGGTATTTCCGCGGGCGGGAACAGCAATATTCGATTGTAGGAGCGGCGGACTCCGCCGCGATTCTTTACGGTTGCCAACAAAAGACACCCCCAACTCCACCGCGGTGGAGCTGGGGGTCAGTTTTGGATGTACGCTGTCATGATGGGGTATGCAGGGTGATGTTGCCGCTCAGAGTGCGGGCGTTGACCTGGGCATCGCCGTGGCCGCTCACGAAATGCAGTTCCACCCCGGGGCCATACTCGCTGGTGCGCTGCGGCTTCGGCCCGAAGTTGTTGTCGATGTCGCCGCTGAAACTGGAGATGTCGAAGCGCGCATCAGGCGTTCCCCAGAAGGACAGGGTCAGGTTGCCGCTGATGCTGTGGAACGTGTAGCTGCCATTTTTTTGCACCCCGCCGTTGAAATCCACATTGCCGGAGGTGGAACTCAATTGTGTACGGCGCAGTGCTCCCGTGATTACCTTTACGTTGCCGCTGACACTCTCCGCCTGCAGATAGCCGACCACGCCCTGTACCTTCACGTCGCCGCTGATGCTGTGGGCGTCAACGTGGGCACCGCCGGCGGAACCTCCGATGTTTACCTCACCGCTCACGGATTTGGCGGTGATATCGCTGTCGGTGGATTTGAGCGTCACGTTGCCGCTGACGCTTTCCAGTTGCGCCGTACCGTCGAGCCCGCGGGCGTCAATGCCGGCACTCACGGTATTGACCGACAGGCGGCTGGCATCCGGCACCTTGATCACCAGCTCGGTGCCTGCATTGCTGCTGTGGGAATGCTCCGGCAGGATCACGCGGATGTCGTAGCCATCGCCATAAGGAGTGATGTCCAGGCGCTCCGCATCGGGGCTGAGCGTCCCGCCCACATGAATCTCATTCCTGTGCCAGCCCTGCACGGTCACCGAACCGGCCACGTTGGAGATAGCCACCGTGCCGTTGGCCTTGGCGCTGCGGGTTTCGTTGATGGGCGTACCGCTGCCTGCGGTATCGGCGTAGGCGGAGTTGGCGGTCAGCAGCATGGCCGAGAACACAACGCCAATTCCAAACAGCGACAGCAGCAAATAGGAGGCGAAGATCAATGCGCGTTTCATAAAGTGGTCCTCACGGTAGTTTGAATCTGGGCCCGCTGGGCTTCGCCCATCAGTTGGGACTCCTGCTGATAGAGATCAAGCAACAGCAACCGCAGGTTTACATCGTTGGGATATTTTTCGACGGCTGCCTGGGTGCGCAGTATTTCAGCATGCAAAAAATGCAGGTTGTTCACGAATGCCGCGCGGGAAGCCGCCGGTAGCCCGGGGTCGGCAGCGATCCCGGCGACGAACTGGGCGCGAATATCGGGTGCGCTAACCGGAGCAGGGGATGACGGCGGTACCGTGCTGGCGAAGTTGGAATTGACTGGTGTCGGTGCGTGCAAGCCGAACATGGTCCAGGCGATGACTGCGGTCGCCACCATGACCGCCGCCGCCGCCGCCGCGTAATTCCAACCGTGGCGCGCTTGTTCACGGCGCCGGTTGATGTTCGCGGCAATCACCGGCCAGAGATCGTGCTCCGGCTCAATGGATTTTGGCAGCTTGGTCAGGGCCGTATCCAGCGTGTCATCGGGCTTGCCGTTCATGTTTTAAACCTCGCTTGCAGCAATTGGCGTGCCCGGTGCACGTGTGCCTTGCAGGTACCGATCGCCGTGCCGGTCAGCTCCGCAATATCCTCGTGGCTGTAGCCCTCGATGGCGTGCAGCACAAATACCGCGCGGGCGGCGGCCGGCAGGGTGGCGATCAGCCGTTCCATATCCATGTCCGCCTCGGGCATATCCGCCGGCGCCGGCAGGTTGTCCAACAGCTGCTCACCGGCGGGCTGGATCAGCCGCAGGTGCCGCCGGTCGAGCTTCAGCCGTTGCAGCGCCACGTTGATGGCGATGCGCGTCAGCCAAGTGCCGAAACTGCTGTCGCCGCGGAATTGGGCGAGTGCTTCCCAGGCCCGGATGAATGCGTCCTGGGTGCATTCCTCAGCCGCGGGCCGGTCGGCGGTGATGCGCAGGCACATGGCATACACGCGGCTAGCATGCTGGCGGTAGAGCCGTTCAAAAGCCGCGGTATCGCCAGCCTGGGCTCGGCTCACCAGCCCGGCCGCCTCATTGGGGATTTCGTTCCAGGCTTCTGAAGCAGTCATGGACGCAGTCGCAGTTCCCATATTCTTGATAGATGCCGGTGAGGCAGGATGGGTTTAGGGGGATGGGAAATATAGCCGATCCAGACCGGCCCCGCCGGTTCTGCCTATCCGGTGCAAGGGCGGATTTGCAGGCAGGATTCCCAAATCATAGTATGCGGAGTTTCCAAACCCCGACCATTATCAAATTCATCGCCGAAACCTGCGGATGCCATGACATCCGGGTTGGTGATGGCCCTCAGGAGAAAACCGTGAAAAAGATTGCCGTGACACTGCTGGGCATGGGTTTGCTATGCACGGGTTTTGCGGCGGCGCAGCCCAGCCATGCAAAACTCGTTTATCCAGCCGCTGCCCGCGACAAGGTGGTGAACAACTACTTCGGCACTAAGATCGCCGCGCCCTATCAGTGGATGGAAAATCTGGACAGTCCGGCAGTCAAGCAGTGGGTGGATGCGGAAAACAAGTTCACATTTTCCTATCTGGACAAAATTCCCGAACGCCAGGCGGTGCGTCAGCGCCTCAAGCAATTATGGGACTATGAAAAGCTAAGCGTGCCGCAGATGGAAGCCGGCCGATTGTTCTTCAGCAAGAATTCCGGTTTGCAGAACCAGTCGGTGGTTTACGAGCAGCACGGTCCCAGCGGCAAGCCGCGGGAATTGCTGGATCCCAATAGCCTCTCCCCCAATGGGGATATCGCGCTCCTGGACTACGCACCCTCGGACGATGGCCGCTTGCTGACCTACGCACTTTCCCAAGGTGGATCGGACTGGGAGACCCTGCATGTGCGCGATCTCGCGGACGGCAAAACCCTCATGGACGAGGTGCGCTATGTGAAGTTCTCCGGCATCTCCTGGACCAAGGATGACAAGGGTTTCTTTTATTCCCGCTATCCAGCGCCGCCGCCCGGCCAGGCCATCAGCGATCGGGTTCGCGATCAGGCGCTCTATTACCATCGCATCGGTACGTCCCAGAGCGAGGACAAACTCATCTATTCACGTCCGGATCTGCCGGAATGGATCGTGGGGGGCACTGTTTCCGAGGATGGCCGCTATCTGTTCGTGGTGCTGGTGAACGGCACCTCTCCCAACAACGAGCTTTACTACGCGGATCTGGGCGATCCGGAGCACCCTAATGTCGGTGCCGCCATCCAGCCGTTGTTCACCAAAAATGACGCCGCCTATTCCCCCATCGGCAATCTGGGTGACACGGTGTTTCTGCAGACCACCCGCGATGCCCCGCGCGACAAGATCGCGTCATTCAAACTCGCCGATCCGGAACACTGGCGCACGCTGGTGCCTGAAACCGGCAATGTGATCCAGAATTCCCTCATGGCACACCACCAGATCGTGGTCCAGTATCTGGCGGACGTAAAAAGCAGGCTGCAACTGTTTTCCAGCAGCGGCAAACCGGAAGGCCGCGTATCGCTGCCGGGAATCGGTTCGGTAGTTGGTCTGAGCGGGCGCAACGATTCCAAAGAGTTGTATTACGGCTTTACCTCGTATCTCTATCCCACCACGGTTTATCGTTACGATCTCGCCAGCGGCAAGCAGGCGGTGTTTTTCAAGCCGCGGCTCACTTTCGATCCCTCGCATTACCAAACCCGCCAGGTGTTCTACCATTCCAAGGACGGCACCCGCATTCCCCTGTTCATCACCTATCGCAAGGGACTCAAGCTGAACGGCAAGAATCCAACGCTGTTGTATGCCTACGGCGGATTCGACATCAGCATTACCCCCGGCTTCAGTCCGCTGGTGCCGGTATGGCTGGAGATGGGCGGCGTGTATGCGGTGGCCAACCTGCGGGGCGGCGGTGAGTACGGCGAAGCTTGGCATCAGGCCGGCATGTTGGGCAAGAAACAGAACGTATTCGACGATTTTGTCTGGGCCGCCAAGTATCTGATCGCCCAGAAATACACCTCACCCAAGAAACTCGCCATTTGGGGCTATTCCAACGGCGGCCTGCTGATCGGCGCCACCATTACCCAGCACCCGGAACTCTTCGGTGCGGCCTATGCCGGCGCCGGCGTCATGGATATGTTGCGCTATCAGAAATTCTCCGGCGGGGCCCTGTGGGCGCCGGAGTACGGCACCTCAGGCGACGCCAAGGCCTTCAAGTGGCTGATCAAGTACTCGCCGCTGCAGAACGTGAAAGCGGGCGTGTGTTATCCGCCCACCATCATCACCACCTCCGACCACGACGATCGGGTGGTGCCGAGCCACTCTTACAAGTTCGCCGCCGCCATGCAGCGCGACCAGGGTTGCGGCAATCCGGTATTGATTCGCGTGGAAACCCAGACCAGCCACAACTACATGCCCACGGACAAGCGCATCACCCAATGGTCGGATGTATGGGCGTTTCTGGCTTATAATCTCGGCATTACCACGCCGCTTGAGCAGGAATAGCCGAAGCAGCGGTGAGACCAGCCTATTCACAACAGCTGAGCAGTTGTCTTGTACAGGACGTTCGCCAGCACACAGATAAAGGGGGATACTCCATGATTGCATCCTTCCGCTTACCCGCGATCCTGATAGCTGTCATCGCTCTGGCCCCGCCGACCTATGGTGCTGTGCAGAATCAGGATGAAACGCAAATCCGCAACGTGGTTATGCGACAGGCTGACACGTGGAACAGCCACGATGCCACAGCTTATGCTGCTCTGTTCACCAAAGATTGCGATGTGGTGAATGTGCCTGGCTGGTGGTGGAAAGGGCGCGCGGAACTCCAACACAAACTTACGGCAGCCTTCTCAACTGTGTTTCGGGAGAGTAAACTCACGATCACCGACGTGCAGATGAGATTCCTGACTCCCAGCGTTGCGCTTGCACATGCCCGCTGGACAATGATCGGCTTCAAGATGCCTCCAGGAATGCCGGAACCAGGCGCAGGTATTCAAACGCTGGTTCTCACGAAACAGCAGGGCCAGTGGCTGATCACGGGCTTCCAAAACACTCTCACCCAACCTGAAAGACCGTTCCTTGCGGAACCGAAGCACGTGCCATAATCGCTGGTCAACGATATTCTGCATTCATAGATATTAGCGATGGGACGATGTCGCGGGATTGGGGTGGTGAAGTAAGTTTGAACGAGATAAACCTAGACGAAACTAGAAGCTATCTCAAAAACCCCTCTCCCCTTGGGAGAGGGTGCCCGCAGGGCGGGTGAGGGTGCGGATTCGATGCAAAGTTTCCGCGATCATTAACCCTCACCCCACCCCTCTCCCGGAGGGCGAGGGAAATTGAGACTCGTACAGATATTTTTGAGACCGCTTCTAAATGATTTTGTGGTTATAGAGTTCATCTCAACCTACACAGATTCAGTACACAGCGGCAGTGCCGCGGAGCGCTCTGGCTCACGCGCCGTCAGCCCATCAGCGGAGTCCCGCCAGTTGTTTGAGGGTCAGGCACCAGGCGATGCGGGCTTCGCCCGGCAGGGCATGATCCGGCATGTCCAGGCGGCAGACACTGCCTTTCTTCATGTGCACCAGACTGCGGGAGTTGCCGGTGGTCAGGTAGCCGATCCATTGGCTCAGATCCGGCTCGTGACCCACCAGCGCGATCACCGCAGTTTGGCGTACCACCCAATGCAGCAATCTGCCGGGATCGAACCCCGGAGCGAGGCGCGGGTGCCGCAGGCGTTTTGCCTGCGGGAATGCCGCCGACAGAATTTCAGCGGTCTGAATCGCGCGGGTCAAGGGACTGGATAAGATCAAGGCTATTTCATCAACCTGAGTAGCGAGCCCGCGGGCGCCTTTGTGCATCTGCTGCACACCGGCTTCGGTGAGCCTGCGCTGCGCATCCCTGCGTCCGGCTGCCGCGGCGTCCGCCGGTTCTTCCGCTTCGGCATGCCGCACCACCAACAGCTGTCTCATGGCGGCAGGGCCATGGCCAGATCATTCAATGACGTTATCGGCAGGGAGCAGGCGGTGCCGCGACACACGTAGGCGCAGACCTCGCCGCGCGGCGCACACTGGGCCAATAACCCGCTCAAACCGTCGGCAGTATTCGGGATGGCCAGCTCAATCCGGCGCGCATCAAATTTTTGATTCAATGCCAATCGCCATTGCGGCAGCGTCTGGTTTTCCCCCCGCAGGATGACCATGGCCGGCGGCTGCAGCGCGTCGCTCAGCGCCGTGAGTGTGGACAAATGACCGTCGGGATAACGCGCTGCAGAGGAGAGTGCGGCTTTGAGCGCGCGTTCCGCGGCGCCGAGGTAACGCGGTTCGGCGCACAGGTGGCCGAGAGCTAAGAGCGCGCGTGCGGCCACGGCATTGCCCGCCGGCATGGACTCGTCGCCAAACGTCTTGGGGCGATGCAGCGGCGTTGCTTGGTCATTGGCCGTGAACCAGAAACCGCCCTGGGTCCGGTCTTCAAAATGCGTGAGCAGCGCGTCCGCCAGCGCTCGCGCCCAATCCAACCACTGTGCGTGCCAGCGTGCCTGCACCAATTCCAACAGGCCATCCAGCAGGAAGGCGTAATCGTCCAGATAGGCGGGCAGTTCGGCGCGTTGCGCGCGCCAGCTCGCCAGCAGCCGGCCGTCACGCCACAGCCGCGTGTGAATGAATTGCGCGGCGCGTTCCGCCGAATCAATCCAGTCGTCATGCCCGAGCAGGCGGCCGGCACTGGCCATGCCGGCGATCATGAGGCCATTCCAGGCGCTGAGCACTTTATCGTCCAGGCCGGGGCGTACACGCTGCGCGCGCGCGGCCAGCAATTTCATGCGCGCGGACTCCAGCAATAACTCCCCCTCACCCTCCCCTCTCCCGGAGGGAGAGGGTTGTTTGATATTTCCGCCTGCTCCAGATGCCGAGGCATCGTCCTTGATGTTTTGCTGCACGTGTAGATGCCAGCGGCCTTCGAAGTTGGGCGGGCCATCGAGTCCGTAGTGCGGCGCGAATAGCGCGTATTCCTGCGGCGTGAGCCGCGCACGGATTTCCTCCTTGTCCCAGACGTAATATCGGCCTTCATGACCTTCGGAGTCGGCGTCGAGGCTGGCGTAATAAGCGCCTGCCGGTGCTTGCATTTCACCCGTGACCCAGCCGGCAATGCCTTCCGCCACCTGTTTGAACAACGGCTCGGCCGTGAGTTTCCAGGTGTGCGCGTACAGGCCCAGCAACGGACCGTTGTCGTAGAGCATTTTCTCGAAATGCGGAATGTTCCATTCCGCATCCACGGAATAGCGGCTGAAACCGCCGCCCAACTGGTCATAAATACCGCCCTCGGCCATGCGCGTGAGGCTGGTGGTAAGCATGTGGCGGGCACCGGCGCCGGAATCCGCGTCCAATGCACGCCGCAACAGGAATTCGAGAGCCGGGGCGTGGGGGAATTTGGGCGCCCGGCCGAAGCCGCCGAAGCGCGGGTCAAAACTCTCCGCCAATGCGCGCTGCGCGGCTTCCAGAGGTGCGGAATCCAAGGTCTCTGCCGGTCGGGTGTTTTCAGTCTCGATGCGCCGGAATAGCTGCTGCAATGAGGCGTTCTGCTGCCGCAGCTGCGGCTGTTGTTCATGGAAGAAGGCGCTCACGCGCGTGAGCGCCTCTTTAAATGAGGGCATGCCATAACGCGCCTCAAGCGGGAAATAGGTGCCGGCAAAGAAGGGCGTCAGGTCGTCGGGCGTGAGAAACACGGTCAGTGGCCAGCCGCCGCCGCGCTGCGCCAGGATTTGATGCGCAAGCTGGTATACGCGATCCAGGTCGGGCCGTTCCTCCCGGTCCACCTTGATGTTCACGAACGCCTGGTTCATGAGCGCGGCGGTGTCGGGGTCCTCGAAGGATTCATGGGCCATGACGTGGCACCAATGGCAGGCGGAGTAACCGATGGAAAGCAGGATGGGTTTATTGCGGGTACGCGCGAGCGCCAGTGCCTCGTCATTCCAGGGATGCCAGTCCACGGGATTGTGGGCGTGTTGCAGCAGGTAGGGACTGGTCTCGCCCGCAAGGTCATTGTTGTGTGAGGTGTCACGCATATCGGGGGCGGCTGGTAGAATGCTTACGAAGTAGCAATGCAATACTTTATCCTCTTTCCCCTTGTTGGAGAGGGCGAGACGCAAAGCGCCGAGCGGGCTGCCAGGGATGGCAGCCCTGGATTTTCAGGCGAAGCAGGAATGCGTAGCCTGAAAGGAGTGAGGGGTATTTTAGAGTCTTATCAAGCATTTCACCCTCACCCCACCCCTCTCCCATCGAAGGGAGAGGGGGTAAATATCGAAAATGGTGCAACATCCATGTCACTCCCGCCGCTGCTATTGAAAAAGAACGAGGACCGGCGCCTGCGGGCCGGCCATCTGTGGGTGTTCAGCAACGAAGTGGATATCAAACGCACGCCCCTCAAGGCCTTTGCACCGGGCGAGGCGGTTGAGATTCAGGCGCACAACGGGCGTGCCGTCGGCACTGGCTATGTGAATCCCAATTCATTGATTTGCGCGCGCCTCTTGTCGCGCGATGCGGCGCATCCGCCGGATCGCTCGCTGCTGGTGCATCGGCTCAACATCGCCTTATCGTTGCGCGAACGCTTGTATGCGCAGCCGTTTTACCGCCTGGCATTCGGCGAATCCGACAATCTTCCCGGGCTGGTGGTGGACCGCTATGGCGAGGTGCTGGTGGCGCAGATCACCACCGCCGGCATGGAAATGATGAAGGCCGACATCGTGGCAGCGCTCATGAAAGTCATGAAGCCTTCCGGGATTCTGTTCCGCAATGACGTGGGCATTCGCGAACTGGAGGGTTTGCCGCTGTATACGGAATTAGCGCACGGTACGGTAGCGGAGGCGGTGACTATCGAGGAGCATGGATGCCGGTTCGAGGTGCCGCTGACAGCCGGACAGAAGACCGGCTGGTTCTTCGACCAGTATGACAACCGCGGCCGCCTGCTGCGTTACCTTCCCGGCAAGCGGATGCTGGATGTATTCAGCTATGTGGGTGCCTGGGGTATCCAGGCGGCGGCCCACGGCGCCCGCGAGGCGCTGTGCGTGGACAGATCTGCCACGGCCCTGGCGCAAGCGACCCGCAACGCGGCCCTCAACGGCGTGCAAATCGGCACGCGCGAGGCCGATGCCTTCGATGCGCTGCGTGAATTGCACGCCGCCGGTGAAAAGTTCGACGTGGTGGTGCTGGATCCGCCGGCCTTCGTGAAACGCAAGAAGGATCTGGCGGCAGGGCGGGAGGCCTACCAGCGTATCAATCAACTGGGCATGCAGGTGCTGAACAGGGATGGCCTGCTCATTTCTTGCTCATGTTCCTACCATCTGCCGGCGGAGGCCCTGCTTGCCGGGATCCAATCGGCGTGCCGCCATCTGGACCGGGAAGCGCAAGTGCTGGAGCGGGGTGGGCAGGCAGCGGATCATCCGGTGCATCCCGCGATTCCCGAAACCGCCTATCTCAAGGCGTTCTTTGTGCGTGTTGTTGGGTGAGCCGCGGGAGCGGCGAACGACCGGCCATGGATGGCCGGGCTGGACGATGCACCATGGATGGTTCAGTGAGCTGCTTGCGCCACAGAGTTCACACGGAAATGCACAGGGTTGTAGTTTAGAATAGCACCCATGCTGACCTATCCCGATTTCAACCCCGTCGCCCTGAATCTCGGAACCTGGCACCTGTTCGGGCAGGTGTTCCAGCCCGCCATCCACTGGTACGGAATCACCTACCTGGTGGGTTTTCTCGGCTGCTATCTGGCCGCCTACCTGCGCGCGCGCAAACCCAACAGTGGCTGGACCAAGGAGCAACTCGCGGACCTGCTGTTCTATGTGGCTCTGGGGGTGGTGCTGGGGGGGCGCATCGGTTACACGCTGTTTTATGCCTACGACAATCAGGGGCACTGGCTCGAGTGGCAGAATCCGCTCTACCTGTTCCAGGTGTGGGACGGCGGCATGAGTTTTCACGGCGGCTTGCTGGGCGTGCTCGTTGCTTTTTGGTTATTCGCACGCAAATACCATAAGCGCTTTTTCGACGTGGCGGACTTCGCCGCGGTGGTGGTGCCCATCGGGCTGGCGGCCGGGCGTATCGGCAATTTCATCAATGGCGAGCTGTGGGGCAAGGTTTCGACGCTGCCCTGGGCCATGCGCATCCCTTGCTCCAATACCCGCTTCACCGGCAGTGAATACTGTCGGCAGATAGTGAATGGCTACAGTCTGCCGCGTCAGCCGTCGCAGCTCTACGAATTCATGCTGGAAGGCGTGGTGCTGTTCGTGGTGCTGTGGGTGTTCACCCTGAAACCGCGGCCGCGCATGGCGGTTTCGGCGCTGTTTGCGCTGCTTTACGGCATCTTCCGTTTCCTGGTGGAGTTCGTGCGTCTCCCGGATCCGCAGTTCGGCTATCTGGCCTTCGGCTGGCTCACCATGGGCCAGATTCTGTCGTTGCCGCTGATTATCCTTGGCGGCGTGACGCTGGTGCTGGCCTACCGCCGCAAAGAGGGCCCGGGGGCTGCCTGATGCGCCAGTATCTGGAGTTCATGCGCCAGGTGCGCGAGCACGGCACACGCAAGAACGACCGCACCGGCACCGGCACCCTCTCGGTGTTCGGTTATCAGATGCGCTTCGATCTGACTGAGGGATTTCCGGCCGTCACCACCAAGAAACTGCATTTCCGCTCCATCATCCACGAATTGCTGTGGTTTCTGCGGGGAGAAACCAATCTCAGGTACCTGCATGACAACCAGGTCAGCATCTGGGACGAGTGGGCGGATGCCAACGGCGATCTGGGGCCGGTGTACGGCTATCAGTGGCGATCCTGGCCGGCGCCGGACGGCCGGCACATTGACCAGATCTCGAAGGTGCTGGAACTGTTGCGCAAGAATCCGGATTCGCGCCGCATCCTGGTGAGCGCCTGGAACGTGGCGGAGCTGGACAAAATGGCATTGCAACCCTGCCATGCGTTCTTCCAGTTCTACGTGGCGGACGGCCGGCTTTCCTGCCAGCTCTACCAGCGAAGCGCCGATATCTTCCTGGGCGTGCCGTTCAACCTCTGCTCCTATGCGCTGTTGACGCACATGCTTGCGCAACAGACGGATTTGCAGCCCGGCGAATTCATCTGGACCGGCGGCGACTGCCACCTGTATCTGAATCATCTGCAACAAGTGGACCAGCAGTTGTCCCGCAAGCCCCATTCGCTGCCGCAGCTGGTCATCAAGCGCAGGCCCCCGAGTCTGTTCGATTACAAATTCGAGGATTTCGAAATTGCCGGTTACCAGAGTCATTCCGCCATCAAGGCGCCGATTGCGGTCTGAGAGCTGAATCACCGCCGGTGACAGCAACGCTGACGATTGGAACCGGGGTTTGTGGGAGCGGCGATATTCGCCGCGATTGCTGCCGTGGTGTGTACCGGCTATGTCAGACAGGTGTGCCTGCGGGAGCGGTGGTCTCCGCCACAGTGATTCGCAGGCCGACCGGGGTAGAAGGAATGAATACCATTACCTGGCAAGATTTCGAGAAAGTGGAACTGTGGGCCGGCACCATTGTGGCAGCCGAACCGTTTCCCGAGGCACGCAAGCCTGCTTACCAGCTGACGGTGGATTTCGGTCCGGAAGTGGGCCTCCGGAAATCCTCGGTGCAAATCACCGTGCATTACAAGCTTGAGGAACTGCTCGGCCGGCAGGTGTTGGGCGTGGTGAACTTTCCGCCCAAGCGCATCGGTCCGTTTCTGTCGGAATGCCTGGTGTGCGGCTTCTACCGGGAGGACGGCAGCGTGGTGCTGGCGGTGCCGGACAAGCCGGTGCCCAACGGCGCGAAGCTGGGCTGATGCTCTCCCTGATCGTCGCCGTCGGCGAGCACAACGAGATCGGCCAGGGCGGAAAGATGCCCTGGCATCTGCCCGCCGATCTCAAGCACTTCAAGGCGCTGACGCTCGGCAAGCCGGTGCTCATGGGCCGCCGTACCTTCGAGGCCATCGGCAAGCCATTGCCAGGCCGGCGCAATATCGTGGTGACCCGCAATGCGGCGTATCGCGCCGCCGGCTGCGAGATGGCGAATTCATTGACGGATGCGCTGGTGCTGGCGTCCGGCGTGCCGGAGATCATGCTGATCGGCGGCGGTGAACTCTACCGCGAAGCGCTGCCGCGCGCCCAACGGATATATTTGACGCGGGTGCATGCGCCGTTTGATGCCGACACATTTTTCCCCGCACTCGACCCGGCGGACTGGCGGGAAACAGCGCATACCGATCAGGAAGCTGATGAACGCAACCCGTATGCCCATTCCTTTCTCACGCTGGAAAGGCGTCTCCCTGCCAATGTCGCCTGATTATTCCTGGTGGGTTGTGTGTTGTGGTCTCATTCAATCAATCGTGTATAAAGTCCACTGCTTTGAATGAGTGACTCGAAACGACCCGTTACGGTCAGCCACGCTGACCGCATCGAAAGTCTGGTTGTCGGTGCGATTTCAATGGATCGACGCAACACATTGGCCAAATCGCTCAGCCGGCGTTTCGAAGTTTAGCGTCTTCCTGGGTCGTTCATTTAATTGTCTGGCGACCGCGTTCAGTTTGGCCTGCGAGATACC
>Ga0307373_10000341_pt1 | contig 88734 bp, 91 predicted proteins | sample OX2MG_FD_202534 | JGI IMG/M metagenome (GOLD analysis project Ga0307373, IMG submission 202534) | Soil microbial communities from Risofladan, Vaasa, Finland - OX-2 | ecosystem: Environmental > Terrestrial > Soil > Coastal area > Acid sulfate soil | place: Finland: Risofladan, Vaasa | collected...
CTGCCTCCAACTGGTTCAGCACCAGCACCCGCCTTTGCTCAGCTGAGTTCAAAACGATCTTGTCCTTCATAGCCGGACAGAATCGCTGAGCTGTTAGGACCGGTCAGAATCGCTGAGCTACAACACTCCTCGCTCGGCACCTTGACGCATCTCAGGGTGCCATCTAGGATTGAGTTGCACCCTCCCACCATGGGGAGGGGACCTAACTTCTCCGGACGCGCGGATTCAAGGGACAGAATTTGCCCACCATCTCTGAAACCTCCCACGAGATCTCCAAGCTCTACGAGTCCGACCACCTGGAGCGCCGCGAGCGCAATGCCCGCCGTAACAAGATCCTCTCCATCGACCGGCTTCTGAACGAACTGGAGCAGTTGAACATCGCTGAGGAAGTCGTGGTACCTCTTCCCCTGCGCACCCAGTGCCGCCGGCTCCTGGCCAAGGAAGGACACCCCCTCGGCCGGCGCCGCTCCGATGAGGTCGCGATTGCCGAGTGGATGGACGCTCTGTACGACGTTCAGGACGGCCTGATGTTCACCATCGGCGACGAGGACGAGTAGGCTACGCTCCTGCCGAGCGGCCCCTCTCGACGGACGCTGTCGCTCAGGCGATCGCCGGCCCCCATAGCTCAGCGGATAGAGCGCCGGCCTCCGGAGCCGGGTGCGCAGGTTCGAGTCCTGCTGGGGGTACCCGGGCAGCTGCAATTTAGTGCCACGAGCTGCCAATTGCCGTGGTGCCACGGTCGAGGTACCCCTCTCGCCGTGGTGCGGTGAGCGAGATTGCCCCGTGCGCCAGAGCGCCCGGTCGCGGAGGGTGAGCCGTTGACATGACCCTTGGCGAGGGGCGGCCCGGTCGTGGCCGACGCCGACCTCACCGACGGAGCCCACGAGCTCCTCTTGATGAGCGGACCCTTTGGGTTTGGGCCACCCCCCGGCTGCGGCATCTACATCCTCGAGCGGGTGATCGCGGACGGCACCGACCCCGCCGGGGTGCGAATGTTCCAGAGCTGCCGCTTGGCGATGGCTCCCGGAACCCGGCTACTGGCTATGGAACTGGTGATCTTCGGAAGGACGCTTCGCCAAGGCCCTTCACATCGGTGTAAACGACTGGTTGATCGCCGGCGGCCAGGAGAGGACTGCAGAGGAGATCAAACGGCTCCTGGCTGGGGCCGGGTTGGAGCCGGGACAGACCACCGAGGCAGGGGACGACTTCGCTATCGTCTAGGGCCTGCGGGGATAGTGGCTCCGACTGGCGAGACGCGGCGGCAGCCACGCCACCAACAACCGGCAGGCTTACAAACCAGCGTGCGGTTAACTTTCCGCAGCGTGTACCCATCTGGCTCTGGACTGATCTTTAAGGTAGCTGACGGAAGTCGCCGCAGACCAAAAGTAGAACTGTGCAGAAGCCTTACCAGCGCGGTCGCACCTGAGGCGTCCCGATCGGAAACTGCAGACCGCGTCCGGCTGCGTGTCCCGGGTGTGCCGGTTAGGCGGCAGGACAGCTTGAGGGGGGATAGCTGGGCACGGGCCGACCAGGGAATATCAGATGCACCGGTAGCCGAGCGCGTAGGTCCCTACAGATCGTCGAGCTTGAAGTCGCCTGCTGGCTGGGCACCTGCTGCCGGTGCCGCTTGGGTTGGCATCGGCTGTGGTCCGGTGGTTGACACATCTACTGGCCCGGCTTGGCTGGCATGGCCGTCAAGCGCGGCCAGGGCCGCCTCCACCGCACCGTGCGGCCCACCTTGCCTTTGCTCTGCATAGTAGGCGCCTCCGAGGTCGCGTAGCAGCACGTCCGAGCTGCGCTTGGCCTGCGCAGCGTCGAATTTTGCCTGCACCTGCGCCGTACCCTGCTGCGCTTTAACCGCCATTTCTCCGGCCTGCACCTTCAGCTTGTCCATAAGTCCCATGCGCATCCTCCTCTCAACCTTGAACTGGGTTAGCTAAACAATCCACTGACGCCGGCGCGACCTTTGTCTTCGCCGGGGTCTCCGATCAATTTCTCCAGCGTTTCAGCCAATCCGTGTAGGTTCACCGACTGAAGGATCACCGGCCCGTCGCCCTCCAACGTGGCCAGGCTGATGCCCTCACCCCCGAACACCGCGGTCATCGCAGTTTGAGCACTGATCCCACCGATGTACTCGACGCTGTACCGGATCGTGTCCTGGAAGGCCACCAGGCAGCCCGCGTGAACCTGAATCTTTCCGCCATATTTGGCTGGGTTTACTTCGAGAAAGTTGCCTGCAGCCGCAATGAACAGGGTCCCGGTGCCGGTGAAATTCTCTAGCACGAATCCCGTTCCGCCGCGCCGACCAGTCCGCAATCCGGCGAACGCGATGTCGAAGTTGACGCTACCTTCGGCCGCGATCAAGGCATCCTTTTCGGTGAGCCAGCCAGCACTGCCGTCCAACTCGATTGCCCGCAGCTCTCCGGGCAGCGTGCCGGCCAGAGCCACCAGGCCGCTGCCGCCCACTGGGGTGAAGTATTGGAAGGCCAGGCTCTGGCCGGCCACTACCCGCTTGCCTACCTCCAACGCCTTCCCGAGCAGCCCACCCCCGGTTCCGCCCCCGGCGCTGGCCGCGGGCTTGGCTAGATGCGTCTCTAAAGTGACGTTGGTGGTCTTCCAGAGGAACCGGCCGGCCTCGGCGTAGACGGTCTGGCCCTCAGCCAGCTGGCAGACCACCATCTGCATGGCGTTGCCGACGATCTTGTTCGCTACGGCCATTGTCTGGACCCCCACTCGCGAGCTCGGCGACGCATGAAGGCTACAGCGATGCCGGGCTCACAGCAAGCGGAGCGGGGAACGAGTGGGGCAAAGGTGGTTGGTTCATCGGCGGTCGACTTTGGTGGAGCCGCGGCCGCTTCGCTCGGACCCCTCCGGGCCCAGGGTCCGATGGTGGGTCAGGACATCGGAATCAGTTCGGGCGCCGGTCAGCCTCGCCCACTAGGTGCCACTTGTCAGCGGCCACCTGGTGCAGCACCACGTAGCCCGGCTCGGTTCCAACCTATAGTCTCCCTTCCGACGTCGCCTTGCTCCTTCGCTTTTGCGGTACGGGTCGGGCAGGCGACTCGGCGCTGCTGGGCCAGAGTGTAGGCGCGCCCCGGAGAATGGGATCACCGACATCGCCGACACCTACGACTAGTAATCCACTGAGTTGGCGCCGCGCTGACCAACGGGGCAGCGACCACCCTCGGCTTCAGACTGGGCCTGGAGCCCGGGAGGGGAGCGGGATTCGGATGGCGCTCCGGGGAGCGGGAAAGGTAGCCTCCCCACACCGGGCCCGCACTGAGTTCGGCCGGCCCGGGCTACCGCGGCGGAACAGAGGGAGGCCTGCGGGATGACGCGGCGCGGGTGGCTGCTATTCGGGACCATGTGCGTGATCTGGGGTATTCCCTACCTGCTGATCAAGGTCGCTGTCCGCCACCTGGCCCCGGCCGATCTGGTCTTCGATCGCACGGCGATCGGCACCGTGCTCCTGCTGCCGATCGCCCTCGCGCGAGGTCAGCTGCGTCCAGTACTGGCCCAGTGGAAACCGCTGCTCCTTTACTCGCTAGTTGAGATCGCGGTCGCCTGGCTCTTGCTGTCGGATGCAGAGACCCACATCTCCAGCTCGCTGTCGGGGCTGCTGGTGGCCGCGGTTCCCTTGGTGGGGGTGCTGATCCTCCGGCTCAGCGGGGCCCAGGACCGGCTCAGCGGAGTGCGCCTGCTGGGGTTGCTGATGGGCGTGGCCGGAGTCGTGGCCGTATTGGGTTTCGACCTCGGGCGGATCACCCTGATCTCCATCCTGGAGATGGCGGTAGTGGTCTGCTGTTACGCCATCGGTCCGCAGATCTTGGCCCGCCGGCTGTCGGACCTCCCCGGCCTCGGAGTCGTCAGCGGTTCCCTTGCCGTCTGCACGGTGCTCTATGCGCCCGCGGCCATCCTGCAGCGCCCGGCGCAGCTGCCTCCTCTCTCGGTAATCGCGGCGGTGATCGCCCTGGGGGTGGTCTGCACCGCCCTCGCCTTCCTGGTCTTCTTCGCCCTCATCGCCGAGATCGGCCCGGTACGAGCGACCGTGATCACCTATATCAATCCGGCGGTGGCGGTCGCGCTGGGGGTGGCTCTCCTCCACGAAACCTTCACTGCGGGAGTGGGGTTCGGCTTCGCCTTGGTGCTGGGCGGTTCAGTGCTGGCCACCCGGCCCGGAGGAGTTGCCTCAAAGGGACCCCGCATCCCGCTGAAGCCAGGCTCAGGCGATCGCGTAATCGCAGAACCGGACGGGTAGTGGCCGAGCAACCTCCGGTCAGGAGCAAGTCTGGCAGTGGCCGATCAGGTCGAGCCGGTGGCTCTCGAGCCGGAATCCGGCGGCCGCCGCTACCTCCTTCGCGGCGGAAGTCACATCGGCTTCGAGCCCGGCGGGGGCGGTGACATCCACGACCGAGCCGCAGTCGACGCAGACCAGGTGGTGGTGGTGGCGGGTCAGCTCCTCGCTCAGCTCGTAGCGCGCGAACTCCCCGCTCAGCTGGACCCGCCGTACCACGGTGGCCTGCTCCAGCACCGCCAGGTTGCGATAAGCGGTGCTGGGCGGCAGCGCCGGACGGCAGTCCACGATCTCTGCCACGGTCAGCGGCCGACCCGCACGCATCAGCGCTTCCACCAGAACGCGTCGGCCCCCCGTGTAGCGCTGGTGGATCGAGGTCAGGCGCCTGCCCACCCCGACGTGAACCTCGGACTCCGGGCCCGGGGGCCCAGCCGGCGAGTGAATTCCGCTGTCCGGCGTAGTGCAGTCGGTCACGGTCAGAAGTTACTCCCAGGAGGTTGCGCGCGTCGGCAGCGGAGCTGGGCGGGCTCGACCCGCCGACCGAGGGTCGCTTCCGCTTGGCTCTCGACTCCGCTGAGTCTCACGAGGTCCTTCCTGACCGTCATGAACAACGGCAGCTGAAAAAGCGCCGCCGCAAACCCGCCCGCGAGCGTTGCCGCCAATGTGACTTGGGGGCCAAGCTCATCTCGAGCGGCTGTGGTCATCCGATCGGATCCAGCGCCAGTCGTCGTCGGCTGGGCTGGCGCTGCCAGTAGGAAGCCCACCCGCGCGCGATGGCGTAAGCGCCGGCTCCGAGCATTCCCACGAAGAACCCGATGGGCCAAGCTGAGAGGTAGGAAAGTGCAATCGACGCCCACACGACGACCAGCGCGATACCCACTCCCAGACCCATCGCCATCGCCGGACGAGCCGTGAGCGAACGGGCCGCCGCCGCCGGGGCGATCATCAGGCTGAACATCAGAAAAGCTCCCACGATCGGCACCGTCATGGTGGTGGCCAGCGCCACCAGAAGCAGGAAGATGATCCCCATCCGACCGGCCCGGACTCCCCGGGCCTCGCCCACCTCGGCCATCACCGAACTGAGCATGAGCGGCCGGAAGATCACCAGCAGCACCACAACGCAGGCCACTCCCAGACCCAGGATGGGCCACAGTTCAACTCCGCTCACCCCGACCACGTCTCCGAAGAGGAGGGAGAAGATCTCTTCGGCATACTCCTGACTCATGCTGAGGAAGAGCGCCCCCAGTCCCAGCATCAGGACCAGTGCCAGAGCCGTAACTACGTCGGGCCGTCCCCGTCGACTGAGCCAGCTGATGCTGAGTGCTCCGGCGACCGCGAAGGTTCCTAGCCCAAGCAAAGTATTGAGTCCGAGCAGGCTCGCCGCGGCCGCTCCGGCGAAGGCCCCATTCGGCACCGCGTGAGCAACGAAGGCCGCCCCGCGCAGGACGATGAAGAAGCCAAGAACTCCAGCGACTACGGCGACCATGGTCGCGGCCACCCAGGTGTTGATCATGAATCCGGAGAACACCTGATCTACCGACCGGCCAGACGAACGTGGCCGGCCACTCGACCGCGGGCCCACCGCGAGAACAGGCTACGAATCGGAATCTGACTAAGGAGATAGGCGGTGAAGATCAGGGCCACCACGAAGAAACTGACGGGCCAGCCGCGCCCGCCCGGGGGCCAGTAGAAGCTGTCGTACGCAAGAACGATGCTCACCCAGGTGACGACCACCCCGATTAGCGCCGCCAACGCCAGTGCCAAGCCGGGACGTTTGGTAAACCGCAACGCGCAGGCCGCCGGGCCGATCAAGAGGGCGGTGCTGAGCACCGCTCCGATGGCCATGGCCGACAGCGAGACGGCCAATGCCAGCGCCACCAAGTAGCCGATTCCCGCTGCCCGAACCGGCACGCCCCGGGCCGCTGCCATGTCCGGGCTCAGCGCACTGAACAGGAGCATCCGGTAGAGGAGCAGCACCGTGGCCAGAGAGACCGCGCTCAATCCAGCAATGACTGGCACCAGCCTGCTGTCGATCGCGAAGATGGATCCGAAGAGGATGGTGATCGACGCGCCGGTGGTATGGCTGGAGGTGGTGTCCAGGTAAAGGAAAAGCGCCGCCAACCCGAGGCCCGCCCCAAGCACGATCCCGGTCGCCAGATCCCTCCCGCGAGGTCGCCGCAGACCGATGAGTTCAATCGCGCCGGCAGCCACCGCGGCTATGAACACAAATCCCCAAAGCTGACTGATCCCGAGCAAGAAGGCGCCCGATCCCCCGGTGGCGCCGAGATCGGCCAGCGCGTGCCCGGAGAAAGACTGGCCTCGAACCACGGTGAATACCCCGACCACACCGGACACCGCCGCCACCACCGCTCCCACAATCAGCGCCACCTGAACAGGAGCGCTCTGGAAGAAGCCCGGGCCGAAAATCAATCCCATCTGGCTGCGCTCGTCCTTAGACCAGGCCCGGGTCGGCGATCGCATGGGCGTGTTCATGGTTGGCGGCGGAAGTTTCATCTGCGCCAGCCACTACTAGGACTCGGTTACGCAACCGGATCACGTCGACCTGGCGTCCATAGAGTTGACTCAGCACTTCGGTCTGGACCACCTCGTCGGTGGTACCACTGGCCGCCCTGCCGGAGGCCACATAGACAATTCGGTCCATGGCCGGGAGCAGTGGGTTCATGTCGTGAGCGGAGATCAGGATGGCGATTCGCTGCTCTCTCGCGATCCGGGCGAGCAGCTCGACCACCTCGTGCTCGCTGCGAATGTCGAGGTTGATCAACGGCTCGTCGAGGAGCAGCAGCTGGGGGCGGCTGATCAGGGCGTGGGCAATCAAGACTCGCCGCTGCTCACCGCCGGAAAGCTGACCCACGCGGGCATCGGCGAAATGGGTCGCATCGACCGCCTCAAGCATCGCGTCAACCAGCTCTCGGCGTTGTCGCGAGGGCAGGGGGATGCCTATCTTCTGGCCCTCCAGACCGAGGCCCACCACATCACGCGCACGCAAAGGCATGTCGGGATCCAGCACAACCGTCTGCGGGACGTACCCGATCCCGGAGGAGCGCCCGGAACCAGGTCGGCCGCTCATCCAGACTGTGCCGGCGCTGGCGCGCTGGAGACCGAGGATCACTCGGAATATCGTGGTCTTGCCGGCTCCATTGGACCCGATGAGCCCCGTCATCTCGGCCGCCCGGAGGCTGAAGCTGATCTCCCGCAACACCTGACGACCGGAGAGCCAGACCGAGACCCCTTCGAGTTTGAGGACTTCCTCTCCGATGACTCGGGTGGGCTCCAACGCTGCTACAGCCGGGTGGTGGATCGTTTGTGGGCGAGGGCGCGGTCTAAGGCCTTGGCCTCGGCCATCATCCAGGTCTGGTAGTCATAGCCCGGGGAAGGCATGGTCTCGTATACAGCTACTACCGGGATCCCATAGTGCTTGGCCAGCGCGAGGAAGGAGGCGGTCAGGGAATCGGTCACCTGCTGGTTGTAAAGGAAGACCTCGACCTTGTGCTGCCTAAACAGGTCGTCTTGGAAGGACACGTCCTGGGGTGCGGGATCTACTCCATTCATGATGTCGGCCTGCAACGTCCACGGCGTGCGGTTGTCGGCTCTCACCGCCTGGAGGAGGTAGTCGCCCACCGGCTCGGTGGTTGCCACCGCCGCCTGAGGAAAGCTGGCCTTGATCTGAGCGATGGTCTGGTGCCACGGAGTCAAGGAGTTGTCGAACTTCCTGGCCCGGGTCTGGAAGTAAGCGGCGTGGGCCGGTTCGAGCATGCGCAGATCGGCGGTCACTGCCTTGGCCACCGCCGGCATCGTAGTGGGCTTGTACCACAGGTGTGGGTTCTGAGTGGTCGACGGTAGGTGCAGGAGATCCTGGACCTCAATCACCTTGCGTCGCCTGCTGGGAGATGCCGCCTCGATCTTGTTCATGAACGAGTCATAGCCCAGACCGTTCTGCACCACCAACTCGGCCCCACTGACCATCTGGGCGACCCGGGGACTCGCTTCGAAGGTATGGGGGTCGGTGTTGGGGTTGCTCATGACGGCGGCGACAGTCACGTACCGGCCCCCAATCTGGCCGATCACGTTGGCGTATTCGTTCTCGGCACCCACCGCCGTGATCTTGACGGGCTTCGCGGAAGCTGAGGCCTGGACCACGAGTCCGCTGCCCCATTCGGCGACCGCCACCGCCAGCAGCAGGCTCAGAACTTCCAGAGAAACGGCGTGTCGCATGCTCTTCCGCCTGGTCACGCAAGCTTCCTCCGACTAGTCGCTGTGGCCTCCAATGTGGGTTATGTGAATGATAATCACTCTCGTTATCTCTGTCAACGCCCCACCGGCTCGGTCCCCGCGCTCCGGTCGGCAATGCCGGCAGAGCTCCTCGAGGAGGTGACTGGATAGTGATCCGAGCACCAGCACGGAGCCTGGTCGTTGGGGAAGTTCTTGCCTAGCGGATCTCAGTAAGCGGCTCGGACCACTTCTCGCCACTCCCGGGGGACGGTCCCGAGATAGATGGGCAGGTCAGCTGGACTCAGACCCGCCTGAGACAGCGAGGTGGGCAGCCCCAGCTCGGCGATCAGCTGGCGGCAGGCCTCCCCTACCTCCAGGGGACCCCTCACGTCGAATGCCGGAGCAAGCGCAGCTACCCGGTCGGGATCGGTGGAAGCGATCTCCTGGATCACGGCGGGGAGGAGGGCGCAGGAGGTGATGCCGTGGGGGATGCCGAAGGGTGCCCCCAGCAGCTTCCCCAAAGTGTGGCTGGGGCCCATCGGCACCGATGCCAGCCCCAGGGCAGCCCACCACGCCGCGACCTGGGCGTCAAAGCGGGCATCCAGGGCCTGGGTCTCCCGTCGGCAACGGGGCAGGGCAGATCGTAGCCGCCGCAACGCCTCCAGCGCCAGGAGGTTGCTGAGGGGGTCCTGAACGGCAGAACACACTGTCTCCACCGCGTGGTCGACGGCACGGATGCCGCTGCCGAGCCAGAGCCGATCGGGGGTGGAGAGGGTGAGCTCCGGGTCCAGGATCACCACCCGCGGGGCCGCTTGCCGATCCACGATGCTCCGCTTCTGGCGGGTTGGGGCGTCGGTGATCCCAGCACTGGCGGTGAACTCGGCTCCTGACAAGGTGGTGGGGATGGCGAGGTGCACCGCCGACTCCGCACCCAGCTCATGGAGGGCTCCCTTGCAGCCGTCGATGACGCTGCCTCCGCCGACGCTCACCACCCCGTCAGCGCCCAGGTCTCGCAGCAGCTGAGCCAACTCTTTGACCGCACCGGCTGGCGTGTGCTGACTCAGCCGGGTGAAGGTGGCCTGGTGGCGCGGCTTGATCTCCCGCTCCAGGGCCGCGATCAGCGGCGTCTGCGTCGCCAACGTAGCGGAACTCACCAGCACCACCCGGGTCGCCCCGATCCGCTCCAGCTCCTCGGGCAGCCTCCGAGAGGCCCCGGAGCCGTGGAGCACCCGCTCCACTGGCGAGCTCAGGTGGGTCGAGCTCACCCCTTTACTACTCGGCGAGAAATTGGCGCAGCACCAACTGGAGCACCCCTCCGTGGCGCAGGTACTCGACCTCGTTCTGGCTGTCCACCCGGGCGACCACCGAGATCTCCCGGTGCTGCCCCTGCTGGTCCGTGACGGCAAGCAAGAGGACAGAGCGAGGCTTGAGCGTCCGGTCAAGGTTGGAGATCGCGTAGGTCTCGGTGCCGTCCAGCCCTAGGCTCTCGGCCGAGTCTCCGTCTTGGAACTGAATCGGCAGCACTCCCATCCCGACCAGATTGCTGCGGTGGATGCGCTCGAAGCTCTGGGCCAGGACCACGCGCACCCCAAGGAGTGCAGTTCCTTTGGCGGCCCAGTCTCGGGAGCTGCCGGAGCCGTACTCTTTGCCCCCGATCACGATCAGGGGCACCCCCTCCTGTCGGTAGCGGACTGAGGCGTCGTAGATCGTGGTGGGTTCTCCATCAGGCTGGTGGGTGGTGAACCACCCCTCCTTGCCGGCCGCCAGCCGGTTGCGCAGCCGGACGTTGCCAAAGGTGCCGCGGATCATCACCTCGTGATTGCCCCGGCGCGATCCGTAGCTATTGAACTCCCGGGGGCCAACGTCGAGTGACTGCAGGTACTCCCCGGCCGGGCTGGTCGGTGCGATCGAGCCGGCGGGGGAGATGTGATCGGTGGTGACCGAGTCGCCGAGCAGGGCCAGGACCCGGGCCCCCTCAATATCCGCGACCGGGTTGGGCTCGGCTGACATCCCCTCGAACAGCGGCATCTCGCGGATGTAGGTCGAGGCTTCTTCCCATTTGTAGCTAGGCCCGGTTGGGGACTCCATCTCGGCCCAGTGCTCGTCCCCGCCGAAGATCCGCTCATATTCGCGGGAGAAGAACTCTGGCTTGACCGCCGAAGCGATCACTTCGTCTATCTCGGCTGCGCTTGGCCAGAGCTCGCTGAGATAGACGGGGTTGCCTTCCCGGTCCAGGCCCAGAGGCTCTTGGGTCAGGTCCCGGCGGACACTACCGGCCAGCGCGAAGGCGACCACCATTGGGGGAGAGGCCAGGTAGGAGGCCCGGACCTGTGGATGGATCCGCCCCTCGAAATTCCGGTTGCCGCTGAGCACCGCCGCCACCGTGAGGTTCTGCCTTTCAACCTCTCGGGCCACCTCGTCCGGGAGGGGTCCGCTGTTGCCGATGCAGGTGGTGCAGCCGTAGCCGACCACCTGGAATCCGAGCGTCTCCAGGGCCGGCAGCAGCTCCGACTGGCGGAGGTAGTCAGTGACCACCCGGGAGCCGGGGGCCATGCTGGTCTTGACGAAGCCGGGCGGGCGGATGCCGCGCTCGACCGCCCGCTTGGCCAACAGGCCGGCCGCCACCATGACGCTGGGATTGGAGGTGTTAGTGCAGCTGGTGATCGCCGCGATCACCACCGACCCGTCCTCGAGCGCGGGTCGGTCTGGAGGGGAGGGCACCGGGTCGGTGGGCGGGAAGTTGCTGACGAAGCTCTGGCCGATCTGGCCCAGCGGGACTCGATCCTGGGGGCGGCGGGGCCCGGCGACGCTGGGCTCGATGGTGTTGAGGTCCAGCTCCAGCAGCTCGGAGAACGTGGGGATGGGGGAGTCGGCGGTCCGAAAGAGTCCCTGCTCTCGGCAATAGCGGTCCACCAGGTCGATCAGCTCTCTAGGGCGGCCGGTGGTTGCCAGGTAGTCGAGCACGATCTGGTCGACTGGGAAGAATGAGGCGGTGGCCCCGTACTCCGGAGCCATGTTGCTGATGGTGGCCCGATCCGCGAGCGACAGCCCATCTAGGCCGTCCCCGCAGAACTCGACGAACTTACCCACCACTCCGATGCCCCGGAGCCACTCGGTCACCCGCAGCACCAGGTCGGTCGCGGTGACCCCCGGTTGGAGGCGCCCGGTGAACCGAACTCCCAGCACCAGAGGGGGGGTGAGCAGCAGGGGCTGTCCCAGCATGGCCGCCTCGGCCTCGATGCCCCCTACGCCCCAGCCCAGGATCCCGAGGGCGTTGATCATGGTGGTGTGGGAGTCTGTGCCCACCAAGGTATCCGGGAGCGCCAGCTGGTGGCCGTCCAACTCCCGGAGCTGGACCACTCGGCCGAGGTACTCCAGGTTCACCTGATGGCAGATCCCCATCCCCGGGGGCACCACCCGGAACCCGCGGAAGGCCTGCTGCGCCCAGCGCAGCAGACTGTAGCGTTCGTAATTGCGCTGGTATTCCCGCTCCAGGTTGGTTCCGTAGGCGGAGTCGCTGCCGTAGGCGTCCACCTGGACGGAGTGATCGATGACCAGATCGGCATCGACCAAAGGGTCGATGCGTCCCGGATCCCCGCCCGCTCGAACCATGGCCGAGCGCATCGAGGCCAGATCGACCACTGATGGAACTCCAGTGAAGTCCTGGAGAAGGACCCGCGCCGGAAAGTAGGGCAGCTCGCGCTCCCGATCGGCCTCGGCCACGTGGCCCCTCCAGTTGGCCAGGAAGATCGCGTCTTCCGGCCTGGCGTGTCGGCCGCCCGCTTCCCGCAGCAGCATCTCCAGCCAGACCTTGACCGTGCTGGGCAACTGGTCCGGGTCGGCCAATCCCAGATCCCGGAGTCGGCTGAGGCTGAAGAAAAAGGGGCCGCCCTGGCCCAGCTCCGCCCTGACTCCAAGGGGGTCCCGAGACGAGCTTTCGATCATGCTTCCTCCACCCGGGGCCATGTCGCGGCCGCCTCCCCCATCTTAGTTCGGGCTGGGCTCTGGCCCAGCCCTGCTCCCGTTTGACAGTGAGATCAGCCGGCGGCCATACTCGACTCGCCTTTTGGCGCGGGTCCTGCGGATCGGCGCGGTCGGGGGCCTAGGCACGGGGAGTTGCGGAGGACCGGTTGAAGACCAGGGGCGCACATCTAGGCGGCAAGCTGCTCGCCGCCACTTCGCTCGGCATCCCCGGGGCCGGCCTCCTGACTTTCTCCCCGGTGCTGGCGGCCAATACCAACTTCCTCAATCCCGGCGGTCCCCCAGCTCGCACTATCGACATGCTCTTCTACGTCTTCCTGACTTGCTCCATCCTGGTCCTGTTAGGAGTCGGGGGCGCCATCCTCTATGCGTGCTTTCGCTTCCGGCGCAAGCCTGACGATGAGATGCCCGCCCAGATCCACGGCAACCGCCGGCTGGAGCGGGCCTGGATCATCGGTCCCGCGGTGCTGCTGTTCGCGCTCTTCATCCTCAACGTGGTCAACGTTGGTTACCTGCGCAACGGCCCCAGCCCGGCGACGCTGGCCGGGCGCGACCCGGTCGACATCCACGTCACCGGACAGCAGTTCTATTGGTCGTTCACCTACTCCAATGGCAAGAGCTCACTCCGCAGTATGGAGATTCCGGTCAACACCCCGATCGACCTGACCACCAGCTCCAAGGACGTCATCCACGGCTTCTGGGTGCCCGCGCTGGGGGCCAAGATCGACGCACTGCCGGGGATCGTCAACCACGCCTTCATCGAAGCCAGTCGCGAGGGTACCTTCGCGGGCCAGTGCTACGAGTTCTGCGGAGTCGGCCATAACCAGATGTTGATCACCGTCAAGGTGGTTTCGATGGCCCAGTACCAGAGTTATCTCGGCAGTCTTTCCTGAGAAGGTAGAGAGGACTCATGGCCACCGCTGACCTTCCCCTCGCCAGGCCGGTCCCCCGCCCCTACGGGAAAGTGTGGGAGTGGATTACCACCACTGACCACAAGCGCATCGCGATTCTCTATTTTTTCACCACCTTCATCTTCTTTCTGATCGGCGGTTTGATGGCCCTGCTGATTCGCACCCAGCTGGCGCAGCCCAACAACACGCTGCTAACCGCTTCGCAGTACGACCAGCTTTTCACGATGCACGGGACTACGATGATCTTCCTCTTCGTGATTCCCGTCTGGAGCGCGTTCGGCAACTTCATGGTTCCGCTGATGATCGGGGCCAAGGACATGGCGTTCCCTCGCATCAACGCGTTCGCCTTCTGGCTGGTGCCTCTAGGGGGCATGGTCATGTACAGCGGGTTCTTCTTCGGCGGCAGCGCCGCCGCGGGATGGACCGGCTACGTGCCACTCACCGAGAAGTTGTATTCGCCCCAGGTGGGTCAAGACCTCTGGATCCTGGGGCTGCACATTCTCGGGATCTCGTCAGTGATGGGCGCGGTCAACTTCTTGGTCACCATCCACAAGTTGCGGGCCCCTGGCATGACCTGGTTCCGGATCCCACTCTTTGTGTGGTCGATGGAGGTCACCTCCGCCTTAGTGCTGCTGGCCTCGCCGTTCCTGGCCGCGGCTCTCGCCATGGTGTTGCTGGATCGCCAGCTGGGCACCAATTTCTTCAACCCGACGGGGGGCGGGAATGTCGTCCTCTACCAGCTGATCTTCTGGTTTTATTCTCACCCGGCGGTGTACATCATGGTCCTCCCGGGGTTTGGGGTGATCTCCGAAATCCTGCCGGTATTCACCCGTAAACCGATCTTCGGCTATCGAGCCATGGCGATTTCCATGGCTGCCATTGGGGTGCTGGGGTTCATGGTGTTTGCCCATCACATGTTCACCGTGGGCCTGCCGCTGCCGGTCCAGATCTTCTTCATGGGCAGTACCATGGTCATCGCGATTCCGACCGGGGTGAAGATCTTCAATTGGCTGGCGACTTTGTGGGGCGGTTCAATTCGCTTCACCGCGGCGATGCTGTTCGCTGTGGGTTTTTTGCTGATGTTCCTCATCGGAGGCTTGGACGGGGTTTTTCTCTCCTCCTTGGGCATCGACTACGAGCTAAACGGCACCTACTGGGTGGTCGCTCACATCCACTACGTGCTGGTGGGCGGCTCCTTATTCGCGGTCTTTGCGGGTCTTTACTACTGGTGGCCCAAGGTGTTCGGCCGCTTCCTCAGCGAGCGCTTGGGCAAGTGGAACTTCTGGCTGTTGATCATCGGCTTCAACCTCACCTTCATGCCCATGCACATTCTCGGGGTGCTGGGCATGCCCCGCCGGATTTCCACCTACGGAGTCGACCGCGGCTGGGGTGCCCTCAACCTCACCTCTACGGTCGGATCGTTCATCATTGCGCTGGCAGTCCTGGTCTTCGTCTACAACGTGGTGCTGTCCCTGCACGGACCCAAGACCGCGCCGAATGACCCTTGGGAGGGCAACTCCTTGGAGTGGTACACCACCTCTCCGCCGCCGCCCCACAATTTCGACGACGTCCCGGAGGTCCACAGCGACCGGCCCCTACGGGACCTGCGCCTAGCCGGGTACGCGATTAATCCGCCGGGCACCGTGCTGCCGTGACCACCACAACCCCGGGAGCACCCGGCCCTCGGCTCGCGGTGTTGCTGCCGATTCTGGCGCTGCTCACCGGGGTGCTCACCTACTTCCTGGTGATTCTGGGCAGCACCGTCCGGGTCACCGAGTCGGGGATGGGCTGCCCGGGCTGGCCGCTCTGCTACGGCCAGCTGGGGCCGATCGACAACTTCCACTCGATCCTGGAGCAGTCCCACCGCTACTTGGTGTCGCTGGTCACCGTGATGGTGATCCTCACGGCACTGGCCGCCTGGCGCTTCGCCCGTCGGCGCCAGTCGATCTTGGTGCCGGCCCTGGTCGCCCTGGTGATCATCGTGATCCAGATCATCCTGGGTGCGGTCACCGTGATCACCCACAACGCCCCCTTCACGGTGGCGCTGCATCTGCTCACGGCCATGATCCTGCTGGGTGTGGTCTGGGTCACTGCGGTGGCCACCCTGGTCGAGCGAAGATCGGCCTTGGGTCGCCGCCTCACGCCGCGCGGTTGGTGGGCGGCGGGGGCCACCTTCTTAGTCGTGATGTCGGGGTCGCTGGTGGTCGATGGGGGTGCAACCTACGCCTGTCCATCCTGGCCGGGCTGCCCATCTTCTGGCAACGTGGCTCAGCAGCTGGTGGTGATTCAGGAGGTCCACCGCCTCATGGTGCTGATCGCGACGATTTTGATCGCGCTCTTCGTGATGCATGCAGCGCGGCGATGGCGCGCGATCAAAGGCGCCCGAGTGGTCGCTGACCTGCTGGCGGTCCTGCTGCTGGCCCAGATTGCCGCCGGCGGACTGGTCGCGACGCTGCAGGCGCCGGAGGGGCTGCAGGACCTGCACTTGGCGCTGGGGTCCGCCACGTGGGCGACGGTGGTGATCCTGGCCGCGATCGGATGGCTGGCGGCGGCCGACGCCAATTCGGCGGGGAGCACGATCGCGTCCGAACGTGGTCTACTCGGGACCAGTCATGCAGCGCCACCGCTAGTCCAGCCTGGAACAGGGGATAACTGATGCACCGCAAAGAGGCCCGCGCCAATGTGCGCTTGGGGGTGCTGCTGACCGTCATCGGGGTCTCGATGCTGGCCCTGGCCTTTATTTGGGCCACCATTTACCTGGGGGCGTCCCATGTCAAATGAGCCACTGCCCACGGAGGTGCCGGAAGGTCGGCTGCCGGAGAGCTCTCCGCACCTTCCCGGGCCTAGCTTTTGGCCCTTCCTGCTCGCCGTCGGGGTCGCGATGTCCCTGATCGGCGTGATCACCAAGGTCGAAGTGGTGGCGGGCGGCCTGATCATCGTTTTGGTGTCTCTGACCGGCTGGATCCGCGAGGCGACGCACGAATACCGCTCCTTGCCCTAGCCTCCCTCCGGCCAGGACCTTTCTTCGCGGCCGAGTTCGGTGCCACTAACCCCAGAGCTGCTAGCGACGGTCGCCAAGACCGGCGGAGTCGGTCTTGGGATCGCCATCCTGGCGGTGGGAACTCTGATGGCGGGAGGTGCCAGCATCAGCCTGCGCAGCATTTGGGCACGCGCGCGGGCAGCAGATCCGCCGCCCCGCCAAGGCCCCATCCAGGAGGCGCCGCGGCCGCTGCGGTCACCCTTGGTCGGAGAGCTTTCAGGGTGGCTGCGACTTCTGGTCAGCTTCGACTTTGGCTGCCTGGCGGTAATCTCCCTGGTGCTTATCTTCCTGGGGCTGGCGGTGGTCTTCCGCTCAATATAGGTCGCTCATTTCAGCCTGGCGGAGCGACCGTTTTTAGGCCACCCCACCCGGGGAACTTGGGATCACGGGCCCCGCTGCTAGTTGGAGAATCCGAGTTTGGTGCGCTACGCTGAAGGGAAGTCATGGCGCTAGCGAAGCTGTCGACACGGTGAGTAGGGCATATCGGTGGTCCGACCCCAGGGCCGGTCGGTCGCCGGTCCCGGACCCGCTAACGTGGCTCCCACCGCGGCAACGTAGGCGGTGCCGCACCGCCCACGCGAACTCATCCGGCCGTGACTGACGGACTGCCTGAATTAACGGTGGCCGACGCTGACGCCTGGCGAGGTTGGCTGACGGTGCACCATGCCGACCGGACCGGAGTCTGGCTAGTGCTGGCCAAGAAGGGCACGACCCAGCCCACCAGCCTAAGTTACGAACAGGCGCTGGACGAAGCGCTTTGCCACGGTTGGATAGACGGGCAGGTCGGACGTCGTGATGACGGCACCTATCGCCAGCGCTTCACTCCGCGGCTGAACCGCAGCCGCTGGTCAAAGAACAACCTCGGAAACGTCGAGCGGTTGACTCAGGCGGGCCGGATGCATCCTGCCGGCGTGGCCGCGGTCGAGCGGGCCCGAGCTGACGGCACCTGGGCGTCCGCCTACGCGCCGCAATCCGAAATCGAGGTCCCACCGGATCTGGCAGCTGCGCTGGCTGTCAACCCGAAGGCTCAGGCCATGTTTGAAGTCCTGACCAGCCAGAACCGATACGCCGTGCTGCATCGGACCGCTGCGGCCAAGCGGGCTGACACCAGAGCTCGTCGCATCGAGCTCTTCGTAGCCATGCTGGCCCGGGGCGAGACCGTCTACCCGCAACGGCGGGCCCAGACCCGGTGAGGGAGGTGCCTCGCTCGCTACCGCTCTGCCAGCCCCCGCGACGACCTCCCGAATCCGGACCGTTAAAGCCGGGTATCGGCCGTTACCATAGTTCCTGGTGAGGCTGGCGATCTTGGTCCGACGCCGTTTCGAGGTGCTGGTAAGCACCTGCTTTGTGGGCCTGGCGTTCGTGGGAGTGGTGTGGTGCCTGATGGCCCTGTTGAAGGCCATCAACCCGGTCACATTCCACTTCAACCTACTGATGGACATCCTGCCCTGGTTCACTCCGGTGGTGCTCGTCCTGCTGCTGTTCGGCCCCCTCTATTGGAAAGTCGCGGGATCGCTGGCGGGCCCCGACGGCGGCCTGCAGCGGCTGGCGGAGTCCCGGTACCAGTTGGTGGTGGGTGCCTTCTTCTACCTGCTCGCCTATACCCTCGCGATCTGGCTAGGGATGAACCTGCTGCGGATCTGGGACGTCTACGATTTCCACTTCAACCCGCTCGTCGACTGGCTGCCGGCCATAGTCCCCCCCTGGCTCGCCTGGGCCATCGGCGCTCCGCTCGTCTGGAAGACGCTGACCGCTTTAGACGCGCGCTCGGTCAGCCTCCGGTGGCGGGGTCCGGACCGTTCGGCGCTGGCGGTGGTGGCGCTTGTCGGAGGCTCCTTGCTCACCGGGGGCGGCCTGCTTCTCAACGAGGGTGTCTACGCCGTGTCCCAGCAGCAGCCGCTGACGGTGGCCCAGAACATGATCGCCTTCGGAGTCGTCCTACTCGCCGGGGGGGGGATCGCCTGCATGGCCTTGCTCCTTCTCCTGTGGCGGGGCTGGCGCCCCGGGATCGAGCTTCCCCAGCGCAGCAATTCTTTGGACCGCTTCCGAGCTGCCCGGGGGAGGCTACTGGCCCACGGCTTCGTTCTGACCAGTCTGGCCTTCGGCTTCGCGGCCTTGCTGATGGCGGCCTTCCAGGCGATGGACCCGGTTGACTTTCACTTCTACTTGGCCCTGGACATGTGGAGCTTCGGGGTGCCCTTATTCCTGGCCTGGGGTTTGGTTGTCACCGCCAGCCAGGCCGTCCCCGCCTGGCTGGCCCGCCGGGACCCCGCCCACAACAGCGAAGGCGCGGGCACCGCGCTGGGGCCCACCGGTCCAGCATCAGACGACCGGGGCTGGGGGTACTCGGAGGGAGAGCTGACCCGCTCCGGCTCGCACGCCTGACCCGTCGCTCTCCCGGTGAGCGCGAGTCCCGAGCTGGATCGTCTGGCGGTTCCGGCAGGGTTCAGCCTAAGGGCCTCGCTGGCGCGGTTCAGCAGCCACGGCGACGACCTGATGGACCGCTGGGATGGCCACTCCTTCCGGCGTCCGTTTCGGATCGAGGGGGAGATCGGGGCCGTCTGGCTGCGCCGCCTCGGGGCGACCGAGCAGTTCCTGAGGTTGGAGACCGCGTCCGGTCAGCTGACCGAGGGTCTGCGTCAACGACTCCAGTCGATGTTCGTCGACGAGCAGCCGGCACTGGCCGAGCTGGGGCGCCGCGACCCGGTGATTGCCGAGCTGCACCAGCTCCATCCCGGGGTGTTCCCGATCCTCTCCCTCGACCCTCTGGGAGCGCTCCTCACGATGGTCACCGCCCAGCAGGTCAACCTCACCCTGGCCCTGACCGTGCGGCGGGCCATCCTCCAGCGGCTCGGTCGGCGCATCGACCTGGGCGACGACTTCGTGCTCCAACCAGACCCCGAACAGTTGGCCGCTGCTACAGCTGAGATCTGGGGCTCGCTCCGGCTGACCAGGGCCAAGGGCCGCTGTCTCGCAGCGCTGGGGGACGCCATCTGCCGAGGACGCCTCTCCCTCGAGGCGCTGGAGTTGGCCTCCGACGCAGAGGTACGAGCGCGATTGACCGAGCTCCCCGGGCTGGGACCCTGGACCGCCAGCCAGTACCTAACCCGGGTGCTGGGTCGGCCGGTGGTAGTGGCCGACGACCTCGGGGTGCGCAAGGCGGTCCAGTTCGCCTACCGACTCCGGTTGCTGCCGACCGCCGGGGAGGTGCTGGAATTGACCTCGCATTACGGACCAGCCGCCTTCACCGCCCAGCAGCTACTGCTCTACCACCTCGCCCAAAGCAACCGACGGAAACCGACCAGCTTGCTGATTTAATAGGGCGGCCGGGCGGGTCAGAGCTGCCGCCGGCCGAGTGGCGCCGAGCATCCGGAGCCAGTCGGGCCTAGTTGACCGTCCAGCGAGCCGGCAGCCGATCGCTTGCGGGGCGAGACTCGAGCCGATCGGGCGCCGGCTGGCTAGGGCAGCGCTGGCGGCGAGCCGGCCGACGGCAGTGCCTCCAGCTTGGCCAGCACCAGAGGGTCGATAGCCTCTTGGGAGGTGACCCGTTCCTCCAGGTTCTCCTCCGATACCCAAGCTTTTAGGGCCAGCCAGAGCTGCTCCGAGCTCGCGTCCTCCCCGAGTCGGCCCGCTCGCTCGAGCGCGCTCCGTAGCCGCTCGAGTAGGGCATCGTCGACAGGTAGCAGGCTCTCGGGGGAGGCCTTCTCGAAATAGAGCCGCCAGAGATCCAGTAGCCGCGAGAGTTCGGGGATGGGCTGGGGATGGTCGTCAACGCGCAGGTCCACCATCTGGTCGTCGAAGCCGCCGTAGCCGGCGTGGCGGCGGACCACCAGGAGCGCGGCGGACTGCCGGCCCCGCCGGTCGCCGCCGGCTTGGTCCCCGGCGGCCAGGGCGGCCATCATCCGGTCGGCCAGCTGCCCGGTGGAAGCCTCGAATCCGGTGAGCAAGGAGTCCACCACCTCGGGGCCGGTGAGGATGTTGCCCTGGCAGGCACAACCCTTGCCCGTGCGACCGCCCGCCCACTCGAAGCACTGGGAGCCGGTGTAGGTGGCAGCTCCGCCGTGACGGTCCACCACCCCCAGCTGCCGGTGCTCCCGACCCTCGTCGTCTCCGGTCAGGACCTCTACCACCTCACTGGCCGGCCGGCCAGCCTCCAGCAGATCCAGGCCGAGCTGCTTGTAGCTGGTGTTGGCCATCGCCTGGGTAGCGATGGCACCCATCTCGGCTCGGGCCGCCGGGACGGCGCTGCCGACAGCTAGGAACTTGGATGCGACCGCGACCCCCCAGTCCAAACCATCGGTGGCGACGATCGAGAAGGTCGCGATCCGGGGATGCCGAGGCAGAGTGAGGCTCACTGCTGGCAGGATAACTGGTAGAGATGGCTGCCCACGAGCCCGCTGACGCTGCTTCGCCGGCCGAGGTCGCCGCGACCCCGCTCCCACCTCTAGAGCTGTTTGAGCACATTCCGGAGCGGGCTTTGGTGGTGGTGGCGCACCCGGACGACTGCGACTTCCTGGCCGCGTCGGTGCTGTCCGCTTGGTCGCGCCAGGGCTGTGAGGGCGCGGTTTGCCTGGTCACTGACGGGGATGCCGGCAGCGATGATCCCAGCATCCCCGCCGGCGAGCTGAGCCGGATCCGGCTCGAGGAGCAGCGGCTGGCGTCGGCCCGCCTGGGGGTCACGCAGGTGCGCTGCCTCGGCTATCCCGATGGAGTCCTGCAAAACACTTTGGCGGTGCGCCGGGACTTGGTCCGGGTGATTCGTCAACTACGCCCGGAGGCGGTGATCACCATGGATCCGACCAACCGGTGGTTCGGTCGCGGCTACCTCAACCATCCCGACCACCGAGCGGCCGGGGACGCGGCGTTGGACGCGATCTTTCCCAGCGCCCGCGACGCCCGGGCCTTCCCCGAGCTCCTGCGTGATGAGGGACTGCAGCCCCACAAAGTTCGGTTCGTCTTTGTGGGGGCGTCCCCGGACCCCGACATCGCCATCCCGCTGCAGCCTATCGACCTGGAGAACAAGATGGCCGCCCTAGGGGAGCATCGCAGCCAGTTCGACGCCGGCGACATGCGTGAAGGGATGGAGCGCGGCGCTCGCGAGGTGGGCCGGCGGTGCGGCGTCGAACTGGCCGAGTGCTACCGGTTCTTCGACCTGGTTCCCAACCCGTCCCAGCGTTCCTACCGGAGGGCTCTCCAGGAGGAGGTCGCTATCCGCCAGGCGGAGGTGTTGCCGGAGCCGCCGGAACCGGCCACCGATTGGGGCTGACGACCGATTGGGACTAAGCCGCTGCCGGTCGGGTCGACCGGTTTGCAAGCCGGCCTCGGCACCCCAAGACCCTTGCGGGTGGGCGAGCCCGAGGCTCGCCCACCACTAGCCCTGACGCGTGCCGAGTGGAACTCAGTCCGTGCCTGGTTCTCGCTTGACCGAAGCGGCCCTGGGTCCGACCCTTCGCCTCTGAGCCCGAGGTTTGGCGGGGGCTCGCCTCGGCTTCGCCTTGGCCTCGGCGGCGGTCGCCCGAGCCACCTCGCCGCTGACCTCGCTAAGCAGGCTGGCGGAGCGATTGACGACCACCACGGCCACTCCCGCTGCGCCGCCGACCGGACCAGGACGACGGGCCTGGTTCCGTAACCACCCCCCCAGAACCGAGACCGCGAGCGGCCACGCGGACACGAGAGAGCTGCCGGGGATCCCTCGTCCCGCGCGGGTTGGTCGGTCTCTCAGCGCCACCAGCCGCTGTCCCCGGTGTCGGCGGCCCGGCGATGGTGGACCAGGGTGACCACGCCCAAGCCGACCAGCAGGACCACCCCGACGATAACTCCCACGAGTCGGTACCCGAACCCCGCCGCCACTACCGCCCCGACCACTGCCAGGACAACCACCGGAGCGCTGAGGCGGAGGGCGAGCCGCTGCAGGCGGTCGCCCCACTTGGTGCTCTGCTGTGCTCGGACGCCCTCGGTGGGCAGTCGCCCATCCGAGAGCGCGCTCCACCAAGTCGGCGGGACCGAAGCGCCCGAATCGGGCGACTGCTGATCAGGCCGTCGGCGTGGGTCTGAGCCGTGAGGCATTCTCGAGACCTGCTGATTCGGGGGGTCGCCGAGATGGCGACGGTGATGGGCCTAGGATAGCATCCGGTGGCCGCAGCTTCGGGTGGAAATCGATCGCCTCAAGCCGGTGGCGGGGCGCCGACCCGGATGCTCACGCTCCCCCAGCTTCACGCAGAAATCCTGGGCTGCCGCCGCTGCTTCGAGGCAGGACTGCTGGAACGGGCGTCCCCCGTCCTACCCGCCCCCGCTCGAGCCCAGATGGTCTTGGTGGGTCAGGCCCCAGGTCGGGTGGAGGAGGGGGTCGGGCGCCCCTTCAGCGGCCGCGCTGGGCGGCAGCTCTTTCGCTGGTTGGAAGAGGCGGGACTCGGCGACGAGGAATCGGCCCGGCGGTCCGTCTACCTTACCTCCCTCACCAAGTGCTTCCCCGGGCCGGCCCTGTCTGGTTCTGGCGATCGTCGGCCCAGCCCGGCCGAAGTTGCCTTGTGCGGGGATCATCTGGCCCACCAGCTGACCTTGCTGCAGCCGTGGCTGATCCTAGCCGTGGGGCAGATGGCGCTGGAGCGATTCCTGGGCCAACTGGCGATGCATCTCGCCGTCGGTCGGGTGTTCGGACCCGGGGGAGCCGAGCTTGGCCCCGAGCAGGCGCTCGCCTCACGTGACCGCCCCCTGGTGCTGCCGCTGCCTCACCCTTCAGGCGCCAGCCGGTGGCTCAACGCGCTGGAGCATCGCGCGCTGCTGGCGCGGGCGTTGGCGGTGCTGGCTCACCTGGTCGGCGGCGGTCCTGCTACCTGAGGTCAGCGCGGACCCGTTGCGTATACTCGACTGCAGATCTTGGGTGGGATTGACGATTTGGATGTAGCCGGTGCGCCGAGCGCGCCCACTCCCGCGGAGGAGTCGCCGTCCGTCCTGGGACCGGTGAGCCCCGAAAGGGAGGTTTCCACCGAGTCCGAGATCGCCGCCGAGCGCTCCGCCGATGACATCCTGGAGCTGATCTTCACCCCGACCCCGAGGGCCAGTCCCGCCGAGCAGGCGGAGCGGACCTTGCGGCGGCCCAAAGCGCTGGTGTACGTGGCCATGAGCAACCGCACCTTCTTCTGGCGCCAGCAGCTGACCAAGTTTGTTCTCGACGAGGGTCGGGTGCCGATCACTCCTTTCATGATGTTCGACTACTACCTGCTCCACACCGTCCCCAAAGAGCTGGTACGGGAGGCGATGAACAACCTGATCGCCCGCTGCGAGGAGATGTGGGTCTTCGGCTCCCTGTCGCTGGGTTTAAAGGTGCAGGTGGGGATCGCCAAGCGAATGCGCAAGCCGGTGCGCTACTTCGACATCAGCGATCTTCCCTATCGGGTAGTGGGCGTGCCCGAGTCGATCGTGCCCGACGAACGCTGACCGTCGGCGGCCCGGTACGGCGCCGTACCGACATACCCGTCTTCCTGGGCCACTCTGGCACGGTGACGCTGCGGAAGAGGGCGCGCTGCGGGCGGCGCCATCTCGCGGTTGAGGGGCGAGCCGGAGGATCAGCCCTAAGCCCCAAACCCCGCCTGGCGCGGTGCCTGTCCGCCGCCCCGGCGCTGGACTGATTTGATTGGACCCAGCTCCCAGCCGCGGACTCCGACCCCGCGGGCACCTCGTCCAGGTCAACTGCCGTACGATCTGACCTCAGCCGTTTCCGCCGGCTGCTTCCCAATTTGCGCGGGGAGAAGTCCGGTTACCCCAGTGGAGACACCGACGTGAACCAACCCGCGCCCTACATCCACTGGGCCTTCATCTTGATCTCCCTGCCCAATCTCGTCTTGATCGTGGTGATGGTCGGCCTCTTCCTCCTCGCCTTGGTCCTGCCCTTCCCTGGTCGTGCCAAACGACGCCGAGCCTACCTCAAGCGAGACGACCATGACCGACCCTGACTCCGGGCCGGCACCGGGTCCGGAAACGTCGGCTGATTCCGCACCGACCGCGAATCGCAGCTGGACGCTCCGTCTCCGCAATTACGTGCTGCGCGAGCTTCCTCCCGAGCATCTGCTGCCGGAGCGTGAACCCGCCTACCTGGGCTCGTGGGTGTACGTCTTTGGCGTCGTGACCATCGCAGCACTGGTGTTGGTGATCGCCAGCGGCGTCGTCCTGTCCTTCTTCGGGCCCCAGTGGTGGCAGGTTTCCCCCCAAGGGCACTTCGTCAACAGCATCCACTTCTGGAGCGTCCAGATGTTCTTCATCTTCATGGTGCTGCACCTCTGGGGCCAATTCTTCGCCGCGAGCTGGCGCGACGGTCGGGCCACCACTTGGATGATCGGGATGGTCGTGTTCCTGGTCAGTCTGGTAACCGCCTTCACCGGATACGTCGCCCAGCAGAACTTTGATTCGCAGTGGATCGCGCTCAATGCCAAGGACGCGGTGAATGCGACAGGCGCTGGGGCCTTTTTCAACCCTCTCAACTTTGGCCAGATGTACGGCCTGCACATCCTGCTCTTTCCCCTCATGGTCACAGGGCTGGTTGTTCTGCACATCATCTGGGTGAGACGACGTGGCGTGGTCAAGCCCATTGAGCTCACGCCCCAGCCGTGACCAGTCCGCGCCGCCGTTGGGACCAGCAGGAGTACTTCCGCGGCGTTCCAACTACTCCCTATGATCTGATCAAAGAGGTGGCGATCGCCTTGGTCGTGATGCTGGTCGTCGTGCTGGCCCTGGCGGCCGTGCTCTCGTCCCCCGACGTACCCCCGTTGACTCTTCAGAGTTGGGCCCGAACCGCTCCGTTGGATTTTGTGAAGACGGCGACGGCGGAATTACAGGGGGCGACTCTCAGCAGCTCCTATGGACCCCCGTATAACCGCGGCACTGGTTCGCTGCAGACCCTAGGGCCCCTGGCTCCGGAATTGTGGGCCGGGGTGCATCAGCCGGTGGATGCTGCGGTGACCGACGTCCTAGCCCCGCTCCGGGTGGCCAGCGTCGGAGTCCCGGGACTCGGCGCCGCGCTCAATCGCTTCGAGAAAGCCTCGGTCCCGCAACAAGACGCCTGGCTTGTGAGTTACACCAGAGCGCTGGGCCACGCTCAATTAATCAATGCCCAGCCGGTGGTGCCCCACGCCGCCTACGGCCCCCTGGAAACCATGATGCGCGCGCTGCTGACCCAAGCCCGTAGCGGCGGTCTCGACGCGCTCTTGGTCCGGAGCGGCCACTTCTACCAGACCGATTACACCCGTGCCCTGCTCTTTCTGGGGGACGGGGGCTATCTAGCCGCGGTAGCAGCTCAGCAGCACCTGCTCGGCACCCAGTGGGGCGTGATGAACGAGACCGGCCGGTACCCGGGTCAGGCTTGGCTATGGCTGTACACGCTGTGGTACCAGATCCCGCCCTACAACACGGCTCAGAACGCCGATCTTCTGGTGATCCTGACCATGGGCTTCTTGACAACCTTGCTGTTGCTCACCCCGTTCATTCCGGGCCTCCGCGACATTCCCCGCTGGATTCCGCTGTACCGGCTGATTTGGCGCGAGCACTACCGATTTGTCAGGGAATCGACCCTGCCCCGGGGTGGGAGCGACTAGGCTCTCTGAAGTTTCTGGTCGCCGCGGCCCCGGGCTGGGGCCGCCTGGTGCCGGTTGCCCGGCGCGCCTGGCCGCGGCTAGCCGGTGCTGCCCGATCAGAGCCGACGGACCAGATCTCGCTCCAGGCTCTGACGAGCGTTGGCGACCGCTGCTTGGAGCGGCCAGCCGACCAGCCCCTGTTCCAGCTGGCGGGAGAGGGCGTAGCACGCCTTGGTGGCCCGCAGGGCGTCTCCTGGATCCACCCCCGGGGGAGGCTGCAGCTCGGTGAGCGGGACCCCTCGAGACCAGTTGTAAACGTACTCGACATGGTCCAGCGAGGGGCTGCGGCTCTCGGACAGACCCCACTCGGATTCGGTCTCGGCCAGCTCGCGCTGGGCCTGACGCAGCCGCCGGGCGACCTTCTCCAGGCGGCCGGTCGGCATCCGGCGCTTGCCGGAGGGCCGGTCGGGGTTGCGATCCTCGGCGGCCAGCATCACCAGGGTGGCCGAGATCTCCTCGGGGGACATTCCGTCCAGCCAACCCTCGGCGACGGTCTGGGAGACGAGCAGCGTGTTCTCGCCATAGACTGCCGCGGCCAGCAGACCCAGCCGGGTGGGCTGGTCCTGGGCCAGGTAGCCCAGCTGGGCCAGCACGGCACGGTACGACTGGAGCTGGGTCCGGTACTCGTGCTCGCGGGCCCGGGCCGCCTCCTCGGCGCCCTCCAGTTCCGCCTGGATCTCCTCGATCTCCCGACGGCAGGCCTGGTGATCCGGGAGGATCGGGCAGTTGGGACAGGGGGAAGAGGCGAGCCGGCCCTCCTCCTGGCGGATCATCCGGCGCAGCCGCTCCAGGCGGCCGGCGGGGTCTTGGGTGCCGGCGCCAAAGCGGCCTCGGCGCCGGTCCCGGAAGTGCTGCCGCCGCAGCTGCCGGGACTCCTCGCGGGCCGCGTCCAGCGCTCGCCGGGCCCCCAAGAACTGGCTCAGGGTGCGCTCGGTGCAGGCCACTTTGGGGTGGCGGAAGCGGCGGCGGCGGAGGTCCTCCAGCCGCGCCTCGAGGTTGGGACGGCGCTCCCGGAGGTTGTCCAATTCGCGGATTCGCTGATATTGCCCGAAGGACTGCTCCAGCAGCTCTTCGGCCTCCGCCGGGGTGTGCCGGCGGAGCAGGTTGAGGGTCATGTTGTAGGTGGGGGCGAACTTGGACTCGACCGCCATGTCGTTCCCCAGCAGGGTCTCGCAGATAACTCCCAGGTCCACCTCGGGGTCGCGCAGGATCACGCCGTGGCCGATGGAGTCGATCCCCCGCCGGCCCGCCCGGCCCAAGAGCTGGGCCAGCTGGCCGCTGCGCAGGGCCGCGAAGCGCTGGCCGTCGAACTTGGTGAAAGTGGAGATCACGCAGGCCCGGGCCGGCATGTTCAACCCCAGCGCCAAAGTTTCGGTGGCGAAGACGACTTTGAGCAGACCCTGCTGGAAGAGCGCCTCGATAGTCTCCTTGACGTAGGGCAGCAGGCCGGCGTGGTGCATGGCGATCCCGCGCCGCAGCAGGTCCATCGACAAAGAGCGGACATAGAGCTCAGCCTCGTCGGGGTCTTCCACCTCGGCCAACCGCTCCGCCAGCACCTCGTCGATCTCGAACTTCTGCTGCAAAGAGGTGAAGTCCACCCGGTGGGTGCTGCAGCGGGCTAGCGCCTCCCGGCAGCCCCGCCGGGAGAAGATGAAGTAGATCGCGGGGAGCATGTCCTGCTCCGCCAGTTGGTCCAGGATCCGGAGCATGTCGTTCTCCGAGGCCCAGGCCAGTCGGCTGCCCCCCAGCCGACGGTCACCAGCGCGATCCTGCTGGGCCCGCTCCAGAGTGGTGCGGTCCAACCGTCCCTGGGAGTCCAGCAGAGGCAGCAGCTGGTTGCGCATCCCGAGCCAGGTGCGCAGCTCGACCGGGCGCTCCTGCCGGACCACAACCGCCATCTGGCCGCGGCGCTCGGTCATCCAGGCCGCCACCTCGTCGACGTTGGTGATGGTCGCCGACAGACCGATGAACTTGATGTGCTGGGGGGCCTGGACGATCACCTCTTCCCAGACCGTGCCCCGGGGGTACTCATCGATGTAGTGGATCTCGTCCAGGATCACCCAGGCGACTCGCTCCAGAGAGAGCGGGTCGTCGTACACCAGATTGCGCAAGATCTCAGTGGTCATCACCACCACCTTGGCAAAGGGCCGGATTGAGGTCTCCCCGGTCACCAGCCCCACGTTGGCCTCGCCGTAGCGCTGGCAGAGGTCGCCAAACTTCTGGTTGGAGAGGGCTTTGAGGGGAGAGGTGTAGAGAACCCGCTCCCCGCGGCCGGGGCCGCCCTCTGCTAAGCAGCGCCAGATCGCCCACTCTGCGACCACGGTCTTGCCGCTCGAGGTGGGCGCGCTGACCAGCACTCCCTGGTGGCGCTCCAGCGCTTCGATCGCCTCCCGCTGGAAGGGATCCATCTGAAAGGGCAGGGTGCGCTGGAAGTCGGTCAGCCCGGGCGTGCTCTCCTCGCTCAAACGATGGGCGGGTCGAGGACCGTGGTCGCGGCCTGGGGCGAGGCGCGGTTGGTCCGGCGCCAGGCCAAGATCAACAGCGGCGCCCCCAGCACCAGCACCCCCAAGGCGGTGAGCTGGGCCTGCTTAAGGCCGAAGGCGATTACTGGAACATTGACCGGATTGCGCAAGAAGAAAATCCCGATCTGAGTGATGGGGTAGAGGATCAGGTAGACGATGCCCACGATCCCGTCGGCCACCCCCCGCCGGCGCAGCCAGATGAGCAAGCCCAGCACCAGCAGGATCACCAGCGCCTCGTAGGCGGCCGCCGGTTGGTAGGCGACCCCCAGCTTGGGGGCGAAGCTGTTGGGATTGGTGTAGGCGGTCGCCCAGGGCAGGTTGGAGGGGTAGCCCAGGATGTCGCCGTTGATTATGTTGCCGATCCGTCCGATCGGCTGGCCGACGCAGGCGAAGAGCGCGGCGGCGTCCAGCAGCACCCAGAAGTTGACCCGCTCCCGCCAGGCCATGAAGAGCAAGCCGGCACAGCCCAGGAAGATGGCTCCGAAGAAGGCCATCCCGCCCTGCCAGACCGCGAAGGTCTCCAGTGGATGGGTGAAGTAATAGGCGGCGCCGGACTGAAGGTCGTAGAAGAGCCGGCCCCCGATCAGCGCCAGCACGATAGTCCAGAAGGCGATCAAGCTCAGCTTGCCCCGCGGGATCCCATGGCGCTCCGCGTAGGGCAGCGCCACCTGGAGCCCGACCAGGATCGCCACCGCATAGCCGACCCCATACCAGTGGATGGCCAGCGGCCCCAGGTGGAAGACGGGGTCGATCCCGATCTGGATCACTCCAAGCGAGGGGATCACGCCTGGATCAGCTCGATGTCCTGGTGGGTCAGCAGCGCCTCCCCCCGACCGCCATCCTCAGCGACCCAGTTGGCCACCTTGTTGAGCATCTCATCGGCGTGACGGCGATCGTTGCTGACGCAGGCCACACCGATCACCGCCAGCTGCCAGGAGTCCAGGCTCTCCACCTCCGCCACCGCCACGTTAAAGGTGCGGCGCACTCGATGGGTGAGGGAGCTGACCACCTGGCGTTTGGCTTTGAGGGACTGGCTCTGCGGCAGGTGCAGGGTCAGCACCAGGCTGCCGATTACCACGCCGGTAAGTCTAGTTGGAGGTGCAGCAGCCCCGGACCGACGCTCGAGGCGGAACCGGTCAACGGCCCGGCCGGGTGGGGAGAGGCTGACGGCCGCGACCTCGAAACCCTGCAAGGGCCGGTCCGGTCAGGGCTAGCCGACCTGCCGCAGCATCTCCACGGCCACGTTCTCCCGGCGCTCCTGGCCGACCGTGGTGGTGGCTCCGTGGCCCGGATAGATCACGGTGTTCTCCGGAAAGGTCAGCAGTCGGGAGAGCACCGAGACCAGCTGCCGGGAGACGTCCACATCGGGGAGGTCGGTCCGCCCCAGGTTGCCCTGGAGCAGGGTGTCCCCGGTGAAGAGGTGGTTGCCCACCTTGAAGCAGAGTGAGCCGGGGCTGTGCCCGGGGGTGGCGATAACCTCCAGCTCGAAATCGCCGAAGGGCAGACGGTCACCGTCGTTGAGGTAGTGGTCCGCCGAGCGCAGGTAGGCCTTGGCGTCGAGAAGGCTCAGTGCGGTCTCGCCGCCCACGGCGGCCTTGACCTCCTCCTTAGCGGTCGCGTGGTTGCGGTGGCCGTGGCTGCAGCACAGGTGTCGCACGGTCAGGCCCTGGCATTGCGCCACGATCTTGGCGGCATCGGCGCCGGGGTCGATCACTACGGCCTCCTGACTGCGCGCGCAGGCGACCACGTAGCAGTTGGTCTCGGCGGTGCCGCTGACCCGCACCCTCGCGATCTGGAGACGGGGCCGAGGCGACTCCGATTTCAGCCGCGGGCCTCGCGCTGGTCAGCGATCTTCTGGCGCAGCGCCTCCAGTTCCTCGAACTCGTCCATGGCGGGCTTGGGCAGGCGCTGGTAGGAGTGGGGGAACTTGGCGTGCTGGAGGGCGCCCAGCAGCACCTCGACCTCGTCGTCGCTGAGCCGGTACAGGTGTCCGTGGGGCGTCGTCACGGTGGGGATCTCGGAGACCAGGACAGGACGCCTCGACATCTCCTCCGGGGCCTCATCCAGCAGGGGTGGCAAAGCCGACCGGGCGCGGAGCGAGGCTGGCTCGTCGGGGGTCTCCGAACGGTTGTGCGCAGGCACCTTGGTGGGTTGGAAGAGCTGGGCTGAGCCGCTCAGGCTGGCGCGTTTGAAGGTCATTTCAACGTCCCTCCCGGGACAGCACCGCCTCGGCCAGTTGGCGGTAGGCCGCGGCGCCGTCGGATTCACTCGCGTACTGCAGGATTGATTGGCCGGCCAGGGGGCACTCGGCGAAGCGGATGCTGTCCGAGACCTGGAACGGATAGACCAGATTGCCGAAGTGCGACTGCACGTCGTTGAGCACCTCGTTCGCGTGCACCGTGCGGCCCTTGTGGATAGTTGGGAGAATCCCGTGGATCCGCAGGCGGGGATTGAGCTTGAGCCGGACCCGCTCGATCGTGCGCTGCAACTGCTCCATGCCCTTCATCCCGAAGTACTCGCATTGCAAGGGGATGACTACGTCGGTGGCCGCGACTAGGGCATTGATGCACAGGAGCCCCAGCGAGGGTGGGCAGTCGATGATGACGTAGTCGTAGTCGCGCAGGATCGGGGTCAGCTTCTCCAGCAGCACCGACTCCCGGCCGATCTCGGTCACCAGCTGGAGCTCCGCGCCAGCCAGCTCCACGTTGGCGGGGAGGAAGTCGACTCCCACCCCCGGTGAGTGCAGGCGTACGTCAGCGGCCGACACCTGGTGCTCGCAGAGCATGTCGTAGACGGTTACCCGCAGGTCGTCCGGGTGGGCGACCCCCATGTTGACGGTGAGATGGCCCTGGGGATCAAGGTCGACCGCCAGCACCCGCACCCCGCGCTCGGCGAGGGCGCTGGCCAGATTCACCGCGGTGGTGGTCTTCCCGACCCCGCCTTTTTGGTTGGCGACGGCCAGGATCTGGACACCGGTTCGCTTGTGGTTGTTGGAGGGCATGGGGCGATTGGACCTCGGCTGGGCAGCAGGCCATCTGAGCGGCCGGCATTGTGGCAGCCTCTCGGTATCATATGGCGGCTCGCAACGCCTCAGGGGTGAGACCGATCACAAGGGCGCTACCACGCAGGATCGGACGGCTCCGGGCCAGGGCAGAACACCGGTTAATCTGTCTCACCGGCACTCGCGCCGCGGCCATCTGTGATGAGGAGAACGACAGCCTTGGCTGATGTCGGCGACTTCCCAAAGTCCAAAATCCAGGCCGTCGAAGATGCGGTCCGCCTGGCCCTGGCCAGCCGCTGGCAGGAGGCCCTCGCCGTCAACGACGACCTGCTTGATCGGTTCGGCGTGGACGAGGACACTTGCAACCGTCGGGGCAAGGCATTGCTGGAACTGGGTCGGCTGCCGGAGGCCGAGGCTGCCTACACAGCGAGCCTGGCGGTGAACTCGGGCAACCAGATTGCCCGGCGCCAGCTGGCCAAGCTGGCCGAGCGGCGAGCCGTCAAGGGTTCGCTGGCCCCGGTCACCGCCGCTGTCGATGTGGCGGTCTTCACCGACGAGCCGGGCAAGACCGCGATCACCAAGGTGATCCTGGCCGAGGGGGTCGACCCCAGCGCAGTCGCGGCCGGCGACCCGATCGAGGTCGAGGTCGGCGAGGATCAGGTGGCGGTTCGAACCATCCGCGGAGTTGAACTGGGCGGGGTGGAGCCCCGGCTCTCCCAGCGGATCCTGAAGCTCAGCAAGAGCGGTAACCGGTACGCCGGCGCCGTCACCCATGTGGATGGATCGGGGGTGCAGGTGATTCTGCGCGAGGTTTACCAGGCGCCCGAGCTCGCGGGTACCAATTCCTTCCCGGTGCGCAAGGTGCGGGAGATCACTTACCGGCCGTATGCCAAGGAGGTCGTGATCCCGCGCGACGAGGAGCCATCTTCTTCCAGCGACGACGAGGACGATCCCTTAGCCCCGGCGCCCGGCACGGTCACGGACGAGTTGGAGGAGAGCTTCACGGAGTTCGAGGAACCGACCGAAGAGGCTGAGCCCGACGACGTGGACGAAGACGTTCGCCCCGAGGACGAGTACTAAGGCTCACTTGGGTCTGGATCCAACAGATCTTGGCCCCCTGGATCAGAGCTAGTGGAGCGCAGGCGGGTCCTCGGGTGGCCACAGCAGAGGTCGCTCGAATACCGAGCGCAGCACCACCGAGGAGCGGCTAGTGAGTCCCGGGTGGCGCTCGCGCAGCCGGCCCAGAAGCACTGCCAGCTCGGACGGGGAGTGAACTCGCACCTTGGCCAGGTAGCAGTCGTCGCCGGCCACTTCGTGGAGTTCCAGGACCGCCGGCTCTTGGGCCAGGTCTGCCTCCAGCCGCGCGCGCTCTTTGGCATTGCCCTGAGTGCGCAGGGCGATTAGGGCGGCGGTGCCGGCCTCCACCGTCTGAGGGGCCACTCGGGCCGAGTAGCCGAGGATCGCTCCCTCCGCCTCCAGCTTGTGGACCCGCTCGTGCACCGAGGGGGCGGAGAGGGAGACCTGTTCGCCGAGCGACGCCCAGGTACTCCGGCCACCCCGGACCAGGGCCCGGAGGAGAGCGCGATCAATATCGTCCATGAAACTGGATTCTACCTTGGGTTCATTGGCTTGCCAGGTATAATTGTATCGAATCCTTAGGCAATGGGTAGCTTGGATCAAATGATCGTCAGCGAGGCACGCGCCCGGATCTCGGCCAGTCCCAAATTACATTCCTGGGCTGCGCTGGTGGCCGTCTACCTGCTCTGGGGCTCCACCTATACCGGGATCCAGGTCGCGGTCCGGTACATCCCACCGCTACTGATGGCGGGCACCCGCTACCTCCTGGCGGGGGCCCTGCTCTACCTGGTCGTGGGTCGCGAAGGCAGCTGGCGCCGCTGGCCGGCCCGCTGGAGCAGGCCAAGCCGCACGGAGGCTCTCAGTGCGGGAGTGGTGGGGCTCTTTCTACTGCTGGGGGGCAACGGGTTGGTGACCCTGGGAGAGGTCAAGGTCAAGTCGGGGCTGGCCTCCCTGATGATCGCCACCGTCCCGCTGTGGATGGCGCTCCTCGGACTCGCGCTGAAGGGTTCGCGGCGGCCCGGGCCTCTGGGCTGGATCGGGGTGGTACTGGGCCTGGGGGGAGTCGCCGTGCTGGTCGACCCCAGCTCGGGAGGGCACCTCAGCTTGATCTCATCGGCGGGTCTCCTGGGGGCCGCCATTCTGTGGAGTATCGGCTCGCTTTACGCCCAGCGAGCGCCGCTGGCCCGCAACGTGCTGCTGGTCTCGGCGGTGGAGATGCTGGTGGGCGGCCTGGCCCTGATCCTGGTGGGGCTGCTCACCGGGGAGGCATCCCAAGTCCGCTTGGCTCACATCGGTCTTCCCGCCCTGATTGCGTACGGCTGGCTGGTGACTGGAGGCTCGATCGCGGGGTACACCTGCTACACCTACGCGCTCAAGGTGCTGCCCTCGACCACGGTCGCCACCTACGCCTATGTCAACCCAGTCGTGGCCCTGCTGCTCGGTTGGCTCATCCTGGGCCAAGGGCTTACCCCGACAGCCGGGCTGGCGGCGGTGCTGATCACGTTGGGGGTGGTGTTGATGGTGAGTGGGCCAGCGCTCGCCCGGCGGCGAGTTCGGGGCCGGCTTGCCCATGCCCCTCCCCACTGACACAGGAGGGGGTCAGATCCGGCAGTTCGCCCGGTCCGCCAAGGGGAGGATGCGATGGACCGGGGTCGCCTCGCGGCCTAGTTGACGGCTCGACACGCTCGCCCAGTCCCAAGTGGGCTTACAGGTGAACCAGGCGTGCCTGCAAGTACGCCGGGGACCGCGCCTGCGGGCATGCCAATGGTCGGAGCTGCCGCGCCGGGACGACTGCGGCGGAGATTTGTGCGCATCCCGGCGCGCCGATGTCTCGCCGCGAGGTAGCTGGCCCCGCTGGTTAGGACCAGTAGGCGGATGAAGCCGACCACCAACAACCCTCCGAGCAGGTCATAGCTCTGCTGTCCGCGGCAGCCTGATGCGCTTTAGGCGCCTGCACCGCCAGAGCAACCAAGCGGCTTGGGGGGATTCAGCCCGAAAGTCCAGGCGAGCAGGAATCTCCCTGCTGCGTACGTCAGGAACGACACAATCTGCAGCGCGATCAACATGGGAGCTGGTCTGGGTGGTCTTAAGGAGGAAGCGCTCGGCCGCTCAACACCGGGGTTAGTCACGTCGTCACGCCAGCGTAATTCCCACCTTATTAGGTAAGTTCGGAAAGTCACCTCCAAGCAGTGCTTAGGTCGCCGCCGGCCGCATCGGACTGTTTTCAGCGAGCTTCCCTTGCCAGCTTTCAGAAGAGCACAGTGCGCATGCTGCCGATGCGCTTGAACCCGGTCCGCTCGTAGACCCGGATCGCGGTGTCGTTGAAATCGTTGACAAACAATGTCACCCACTCGGTGTCCGTTAGCAGCCGGTGGCAAAGAGTGGCCATCGCCATGGTCGCGCGCCCCTGCCGCCGCAGTGCGGGATCCGTCCAGACTCCCTGCAGCTGAACGGCCTCCGGGGTCACCGAGGAGCACTCCGCCTTGAAGGCCACCCGGTCGCTTTCCATCCAGACGTAAACGCGCCCGCGGCGGATCAACGCCAGCACCCGCTCCCGGTAGCCGGAGGGGTCCACCGCCATGGGGTCGAAGCCCACCTCCTCCAGGTGCATGGCGGCGCCGGCGCGCACCAGCTGCTCCAGCTCGTCGGTGCGGGCGAGGCGCAAGGGGGGTGGGTCGCTGGACTCGGGCACCAATGAACCCCGGTCCAAGGCGTAATGGGGCTGCTCCGCCCGCAGGGTCTTTATCGGCGGAAGTTGGGCACCGAGCCGCTCCTGCAGTCGGGCCACCTGATCCTGAGGGCCGACCATCAGCTGGATCCAGGGAAGGTGGGGCCGGAGCGCCGTCGCCAAGGCGTCGAGATCTCCGGGGTCGGGGGCCCAGGGCACCACCAATGGACCGTGCATTATCACCCCGCCGAGACGGTGGCCAGAGGGGTGTTCGACGCCCAGCAGGGAGCCCTGCCGCAGGGCTCCCTGGCGGATCTCGCTCCGGAGGAACACAGTCTCCAGGGGGTGCTCTTCCAAGCAGGCCTCGACCAAGGAGGAGTCGGACGCCCACAGCTGTCGGGTGTGGGGATGGCGGTTCAGGGCCCGCCGAAGCATGGCGAGATTATGGACGGTCGGCGACGGCCTTCGGGTCGGCGGCGGATGCCTGGTGGAGTTTGAGCGCCACCACTAGGAGCCAGAGCAGTTCGAGCGCCAGGAAGCTCCGCTCATAGAGCCCATCCAGGCTGTGGGCCTGGAAGTGGGTGTGGCCGAGCAGCAGTAGCGGCACCACGGCCACCAGCGATAGCACCAATAGCAAGGGAGAAACGGCGACCAACTCAGGAAAGTGGCGAAAGCCAATCGAGAGCACGATGGTGCCGACCGCGACACACAGGAAGGCGATCAGGGCGACGATCAAGTGCACCCCGCCGGCGCTGGTGACCGGAGTTCCGGGCGGGTCATCAGGAAAGAAGGCGAGGATGCCCGAACCGATTCCCCAGGCGCAAAGTAACCCCGCCCCCACCCGGAGCCGGCCGCTGCCCGCTCCCAGTCTGAGGATCGCGCCCGCGGCGGCCAGCGAGAGCGCACAGCGGAGCAGGAAGTTGAGGTCCATCAACCAGGAGTAGGGACCAACTCCGTAGTCGCTCTCGGCTTGATGGAGCAGGCTCACATCGGGTCGCAGCACGGCTAGCAACCCGTCGATGACAAGGTAGATCACGACTCCCAGGCTGGCCAGCAAGGCAAGTCGGGAGGCGGCGACCCGCGGCGCAGCGGGCGCGGTGGCCGTGCTCATGCTCACCCCCATATTTAGCCGGCGGTCCGGACTGAGCCGCTTCCGCTCTAGCCGGCTCCCTAGCTTGGGGCCGGATGATAACAGTCATCAAGTGTTACTGTCAACAATGTTGACAACCCCAGCAAGTGCGCGATTCTCAGCCGATGAGTGAGTCACGTCCCCCCGGGGGGGATCCCCCCGCCCTTCACCTAGTGGAGCTACTGGCGCGGGGCCTCCGGGAGTACCGGGAGGCGGTCCGAGACGCCTTGCGTCAGTCAGGCAGCGAGGATGTTCCTCGCTCCGGCAGTTGGCTGCTGACGAGCCTAGTCCACAGCCCCGGCACGGTGGGGGAACTCGCGGAGCGGCTGGGCACCACCAAGCAGGGGCTGAGCCGGCTGAGCGATGCGCTGGTGGAGCGGGGCTACCTTTGCCGCAACTCCGATCCCTCGGATCACCGCTTGGTGCGGCTCGTCCTGACGGATCGGGGGCGCGCCGCTGCCAAGACCACGCTAGCCGCGGCCGCCTCGGTGGATCGATCAATCGAGCGGCGGGCGGGCCGGGACGCGGCGGTCCGAGCCCAGCAAGCCCTGCGCGCCTTATTCGGCGCTGAGGATGCGCGCTAGGTCGGTCGCATGGGCACCGTCCGGCGATGCGCCTAAGTCGAGGGCGGCGGAGCCTCTGGAATCAATCCCGCCGCGTAGCGGAAGTCGGCGAAATAGGCGTTGGCCGCCCGATCGATCAAGTCGTAGCTCAGCTCCGCCGTCTTCCCTAAATAGCGCGCGGTGCTGGAGATCTGCCCAACCAGGTCGCGTGGCTGGCAACCGCGCAACGGCCGCCCCTTTGGTATGTAGTGGGTTTCCAGCAGGTAGTCGACGGCATCGTCGTCGTAGGTCAGGCCGCTGTCTTGGCAAACTTGGCGAAAGATGGTGCGGAACTCGTCGGGACCGGGGTCCCCAACCAGTGCCTTGTAGCGCACGCGGCGCAGGAAGGCCTCGTCCACCAGCTCGGAAGGGTCGAGGTTGGTGGAGAGCAAAAGGATGGTGGCGTAGGGAACGCTGACGGTGGTACCTGCCCGGGCGATGTTGAGGTGGTCGACCCCCGTCTCGAGGGGCACGATCAGGCGATTGAGGATCTCCCGAGGCGAGATCACCTGACGGCCGAAGTCGTCCACATGGAAGATGCCGCCGTTTGCCTTGACCTGAAGCGGGGCCTCGTAGAACCCGAGGACCCGATCGAAGGCCGGCTCCAGCTGCTGTGCCCGGAGCTCGCCCCCGGTTCGCACTACCGGCCGGTAGACCAAGGTCCAACGCCGGTCGTGAGAGATTGGCGGCCCTTCCACCGGACGGTGGTGGACGGGGTCGAAGACCCGGACCACCTCGCCGTGGACGTAGAGGGCGTGGGGAATGAAGATGGGGCTGCCCAGTACGGCGGCGCAGGCGTCCGCGATCGAACTCTTGCCGTTCCCGGGAGGGCCGAATAGGAAGAGCGCCTGACGGGCGGTCAGAGCCGAGCCGACGATGTCGACCACCGAGTTGGAAATCACCAGGTCACCTAGAGCCTCCCGCATCGACGCCGCACTCACCTCACCGGTATCGGTAGCGAGGCTCCGGGCGCCGGCCAGGTAGTCGTCGAAGGGAACTGGCGCCGGCCCCGAGTACTGGCTCAGTTGCAGGGTCTCCCGGGCTCGCTCCCGTCCAGTCGCGGTGAGCACGTACTCCAAGCCCTCGGCGAAGTCCTCGTGGGACTTGGTGGCGGTACGGGCCCCGGTGGTACCGCAATAGGTCTCCTTGGTGAGAAAGGCGACCGCCTCACTAGTCACCGACCAGGGCAGGCAGACCAGGGCGCCCAAGTCCCGCCCCAGGACGTTGCCGTTGAAGTAGAGGACCTTGAGCACCAGGTCGCAGATAAATGAGAACGGCAGGCCCACGTCGGCCAGTGAACTGGGAGGGGGTGGACAGAATGTAGGCCCTTCGGCGGTGGCGGCGAGGGGCGCGTCCCGTTTGGGAAGCGCGCTCGACCAAGTCGATGGAGGTGGCGGAGCGGGGAGGCGGATTGGGTGACTGGTCATAGTGGCGTGTGCTTGCGCAATCTACTGGCCGACGGGCCTCCTCGGCTAGCGGCGCTCGGTTTGATCTCGGCCCCGCCCCTCCCTCGGGCCTGGACAGTCCTAGCGACCGCCCTACTGATTTCGCTTCGGCGCCTCCGCCGATCGACTCGGCAGGGGAGCGCGGCCACCGGGCTCCTCGAGTCGCGGTGCTCGCGCCTCCAAAGCGCCACGCATAGATTTCGGATTGATATAGATGACTCACCGCCCAGAGAGGGGGTGTTTCCCCGGCCCGGAATAGAAGGGAGATCGGGCAAAACCGCACTTTGACCGGGGGGTTCAATCGCCGGGGAGAGGAGGCCACCGGCCTGTGGCAGCATTCAAGGTCCCACGTACAACCCCTCTCACACAAGGATCGCCGGTGTCGGTCTTTCAGTCGGACAACTGCTGATCCCCCCGCTCAGTACCGATTTCCGCCGTCCGCCCACGGTGACGTTAGTAGCCCCCTTGTCAGCTGCATCACCAGCCGTTACAATCACTGGGCTTGTCGCTTGGGAAGGCGACCGCCGTCTGGGAGGGTAGTTTTGAGACATGTGGGCTTAGGAACACTCGGCAAATCTTTGAGCGTGGCTGCCTTGGTCGCGGCCGCAGCGGGGACGGCAACGATCGCCTATCCCAGCGTGAGCGCTCAGTCTCCTACCTCCGCGGCGGGCTCAGCTGTCAGAGTCCAGTCCACGACTGGCGGGATCACCAAGGGCAACACGGTCAATCTGCAAGCGCTCGCAAGCGCGCCGCGTCCCAACCTCGCGGCTCAGAGCAAGCCCCTGACTTCCCCGGTGCCGATCAACCGCCAATCGCCTAATCGCAGTGTGAACACGTCCGGCACGGCCACGCCGACCTCGTCGGTCAGCGTCTCCACCACCGGGACGGCAACGCCGGCAACGCCGGGAGGTGCCACGGCGACTCCGACGTCGTTTCCGGGCTTGACCGGTGCCCAGCAGGCGGCGGCCAACTCAGCCTACGACCTCGAGCCGCCCGACCAGGGCCTCTGCGCCAACAACCAATTTGTCATGGAACCCATAAACAATGCCGTGGCGATCTATCGGACAAATGGCCAGTTGGCTCTTCCCGCGACCCCCTTGTCGGCAGTATTCGGGGTCGCTTCCGAGTCGACCGGGAACTTTACCTCCGACCCTCGGTGTTACTACGATGGCCAGACTCAGCACTGGTTCATCACCGAGTTGGACATTCTGGGTGCCACGTCGGAGCAGATGGTGGCCGTGAGCGTCACGTCCAACCCTCTTGGGAGCTTCACCGACTTTTACTTCCAAACCACCGACCCGGCCCATGCAGGCTGCCCCTGCTTCGGTGACTATCCCATGATCGGCGCCGACAGCAACGGCTTCTACATCTCCACTAACGAGTTTCCGATCTCCGGACCCGGCTTCAACGGGGCCCAGATCTACGCCGTATCCAAGGGAGAGCTCGAGCTGGCAGCCGAGGGCTTGGGGCCGACGCCAGTTCTCGTACACCTGTCCAACCTGCCTGATGCCTTTGATCCTGCCGACCTGCATGACCACACCACATACCACCTGTCGCCGGCGCTGAGCCCGCCCGGGGCTCTCAAAGTGGTTGAGCCCAACAACGGGACTGAACTGTTCACCATGTCCGATCCGATCGATGTCGGCTCAACCGCTATCGCGCCGTACGCTCTGGAGAACACGAAATCCTTAAGCACCGCTTCCCCAGTACTCAGCCTGGCTTACACACTGGTGGGGACCCAGGCTTACCAGTTCCCCGCTACCGGAATGGCGGTGCGCCAGGCGCCGGCGCCGGTCAATGACACGCCGCTGCGAGCCTACCTCGAACGGAACAAAATCGGACCTCAACCAGTCGCCGAGGGGGTTCTCCAGGCCGACTTTGATGCGGTCCAGCAGACGACTTGGGCGGCTGGGAACCTCTACACGGAGCTTTCCTCGGCCTCGACTCCTAAGAATTCGATCGGAACGACGTCGGCGGAATGGTTCGAGTTCAGTCCTGGCTTCACCACGTTAGGGGCCTTGTACGCTGCCGTCGTCCACCAAGGCAACATCATCGCTAATGCCGGGGGGAGCCTGCTCTACCCGGCTCTGGCAGTGAACGCGGCGGGTATTGGAGAGATGGTGGTTAGTTCGGTGGGAGCCGGGCTGTATCCGAGCATGGTTACTTTTCCTGTCAGCGTTACTGGGCCCAACCCGACGGCCGCCACCCTGGTCGCCTCAGGCGCCGCCCCGGAGGACGGGTTCACCTGCTATGCGGCCTACGTAGGTCCCACTTATGGCGGCTGCCGCTGGGGCGACTACTCGTACGCAGTCGTCGCTCCTAATGGTCTGGTGTGGACGGCCACGGAGTGGGTGCCTTCGGCCAGCTACCGGGACTTTTACACCAACTGGGGTACGTATATCTCGAGCAATGCAAGCTAGCTTTACTTCTCTTAGACTTTATTGACGGAGTGAGGGCCTTCTGACCACGGTCTGAGTTGTGGGATCCAGACCGTGGCGGGGCCCTCATTCGGAATATCGGGCCAACGGCGCGCATGGCACCCCAACCAGTTGGTACGCCGAAGCGGACGTTGGCGCGTGACTTCTAAGACCGCGCAAGGCGCAGTTCCACCGGATAGAGTTGGTCAAGCGGAGATCCCGGGTTGCCGGCCAAGATCCAGTCTGGCTCTAAGGTCGAATGCTTCGGAGTTATCCCGGTAGTGAATAGCCAGAACCTGTAGAAGTCGCTCGACAGGCCTGCAGATGTGCCAGCGAACGATTCAACTCTTGGAAGCCCAGATGAAACGTCTGAGCAGCGAGGTTGATGGCGACGTTTCGCATTCCGGTCAGCCGCCTGTCCTTAAGTGACTCATCGAAATGGTAGTCATGCCGGAGAGTGCCGAAAGTGCTCATTTGGTCTCCAGATCGGCCCAGCCAAAGATCCCCGATTACAAAAGCGAGAGCACAGGCCGGGAACACAAGAACCGACTGGTACGTGCGGGGTTGGAGGAGCCGTTGGTTCTCGATCTCAAAGTGCTGCGCGCTCGTCTCGTCCACGGGTCTAAGCCAGTCATCGACCAGCGGGCAGTCTCGCGCCGCGAGAATGTCCCAGCGAGAGGCGGGCCGCTCTGCCCTCTCTTCAAGGAAGGCAGGCCCCGTACGTCTCGTCCTGAGTGGGTTCGCGCGGCAGTTTCCTAGCGCTTGGGCCGTCCACAGCCAAACATCAGATTGGCGTACCGGCTTTAGCGCCACGCATGAATATGCAATCATATGCGGATGACTGGAGACGGCAAACTCCTGAGGGTAGCGGTCGCTGGGGCCACTGGGTATGCCGGGGCGGGTTGCGTGAGCCTGCTCCTCGAGCATCCCAGCGCGGAGTTGGTGGCCGTCAGCTCCAGGAGCCAGGTCGGCAAGGCCCACTCGGCGGTCTACCCCGGCTCGAACTGTGACATGGTGTTGGTGGACTCCATCAATCCTGCCGATTGCGACGTGGTGATCAGCGCGTCGGCTCCCGGCGACGCGGCTCGCCAAGCGAGCGAATGGCTCGCCCAGGGTGCCGTGGTGATGGACGTGTCTGCCGATTTTCGGCTGAAGTCCGCGAGCTCCTTCGCCAGTTGGTATGGTCTGGCACACCCAGCTCCCGAGCTCCTGCCCCAGGCGATTCTGGCGCTCCCCGAGCTCCGTCCCGGGGACATCCCCGGCGCAAGCTTGTTGGCTCTCCCTGGATGTTTTTCCACGGCGGCCATCCTGGCGTGTGGCCCGGCGGCCGCGCATCAACTCGTTGAGCCGGAGGTGGTGGTCGACGGCAAGACCGGGGTCAGTGGGGCCGGCCGCAGCGCTTCTCGGGAGTACCTATTTACCGAGCTGAATGAATCAGTCAAGCCTTACGCCGTCGCCGGCCATCGCCACCAACCGGAGATGGAGCAGGTCCTCAGCGAGTTCACGGGGAGCCCTTTCTCGGTGACTTTTGTGCCGCATTTGGTGCCGATGACCAGGGGAATCTTGGTCACCTGCTACCTCCGGCCGCGTGCAGGCGTCACCCTGGAGCAACTTCGCACGATCTACCGGGATCAGTACCGGGACGAGCCCTTTGTGCGCGTCTCCGACATCCCAGTTCCTAGCAAGCAGACGTCGCACACCAATTTGTGCTGGCTCACCCTCGAGCAGCAGGGGCCACACCTGGTGGTGTCAGCCGTCCTGGACAACCTGGGCCGGGGAGCCTCCTCCCAGGCGATCCAGGTCATGAACCTACGCTTTGGCCTAGGCCCGCAGGCCGGGCTGGGGGGAGCCGGGCAGTGGCCATGAGGGCCGCTCGGGACGTGGGGTCGGAGGCCACTGGAGTGACCGCTGCCCGAGGCTTCCGGGCCGCGGCTGCCTGTGCCGATGTCCGCGGCGAGGGCGGCGCCCGCCCGGACGTGGCGATCCTGGCCAGCGACTCCCTGGCGTCAGCGGCCGGGGTCTTCACCCAGAACCGGGTCAAGGCGGCTCCGGTCGTCGTGAGCCAGTTGCACCTGAAGCGGGGGGTGGCCAAGGCGGTGGTGGTCAACAGCGGCAACGCCAACGCCTGTACCGGCGCGCAGGGGCTGGCGGATGCCCTGCGGATGGTGCAGACGACTGCGGACGTGGCCGACTGTGATCCCGGCGAGGTGTTGGTCGCCTCGACCGGGGTGATCGGGCGGAGCATGCCGATGGACCGCATCCGGGCGGCGATCCAGGAGGCGGGTGGTCGGCTGGACGCTGGCCACGGCCACCTTGCTGCGGAGGCGATCATGACCACCGACACCCGGCGCAAGGAGGCCGCCGCCCAGTTTGTGGCCGCGGGTGTCACCCACACGGTCGGGGGCATGGCCAAAGGGGCGGGCATGATCCACCCCGACATGGCAACCCTGCTGGCCTTTGTGACGACCGACTCGCGGGTGGCCCCGGAACTTCTCTCCGAGCTGCTCCGGAGGGCGGTGGGGTTGAGCTTCAACACCATCAGCATTGACGGAGACACCAGCACCAACGACTGCTGCCTGGTGCTGGCCAATGGCGCCGCTGGCGGACCGGAGCTGGTTCGGGGCACCCCCGAGTCCGATCTCCTGGCAGCTGCGCTCGACTCAGTGCTATTGGACCTAGCCGGGCAGATCGTGGGTGACGGCGAGGGGGTGACCAAGACCTTCTCAGTGCGGGTCCTCGGGGCAGTAGACGAGGTGCAGGCTGCGTTGGCCGCTCGGACCGTGACCACCTCGCCGTTGGTCAAGACCGCCATCCACGGTGGCGACCCCAACTGGGGCCGAATCCTGATGGCGGTCGGCCGCAGCGGCGCCGAGTTGGCCCTTGACCGCTGCCGACTTCGACTGGCCGGCTACGAGCTCTTTGCGATGGGCCGGCCGACTCCGGTCCTGCTGGACCAGGTGGTTAAGGCACTGAGCCAGCCCACGATCGCCATCGAAATCGATCTGGGGCTGGGGGACGCCGAGGCCACTGCCCTGGGCTGTGATCTCACCTCGGAATACGTGAGGATCAATGCCGACTACTCAACCTGACCCCAAGATGGAGCTCGACCAGGCGAACGCGCTCAAGCGCGCTGAGGTCTTGGTCGAGGCGCTGCCCTACATCCGGCGCTTCCAGGACCAGTTGCTGGTGGTCAAGCTGGGCGGAGCTGCCATGGAAGAGGGGATGGCCCGCGACACCGTCCTGCAGGACTTGGTGCTGCTTCGGTTTGTCGGCCTTCGACCCGTCTTGGTCCACGGTGGCGGCAAGGAGATCACCGCGCTCGCCGGCGCTCTCGGACTCACGACGCAATTCGTCGATGGGCTGCGGGTCACCGACGACAAGACCATGGAGGTGGCCAAGATGGTCTTGACCGGGAAAATCAATCCGGACCTGGTGGGGGCGATCCACCGGCTGGGCGGCAGGGCTATGGGGCTCTCCGGCGAGGACGGACCCAGCATCCTGGTGCGGCGCCAGCTTGGACCTCACGGCGAGGATCTAGGCCGGGTGGGCGAGATCCAGGAGGTCAATGCCGAACCGGTCTTGGCTCTGACGGAGCGGGGGATGATCCCGGTGGTGGCCTCGGTGGGCCTTGGCTACGACGGCCTTTCCTACAACGTCAACGCCGACACCGTGGCGGCGTCGCTGGCCCAGGAGCTGCATGCGAGCAAGCTTTTGCTCCTCACCGACGTGCCCGGGGTCAGGGACCGGCAAGGTCAGTTCCAGAGCCGGCTGTCAGTCGACCAGGCCGAGGCGCTGTGGCGAGACGGGGCCGCCTCCGACGGCATGATCCCCAAGCTCAAAGCGGCCTGTTCGGCAGCCCGGGCAGGGGTGACGGTCCACATCGTGGACGGGCGTCAACCTCACTCCATCTTGCTGGAACTTCTGACCGAGGCTGGGGTGGGCACCATGATCGACCCCGTGGCCGCCGATGACTGAGCTGACCGCCCTCTCCACTCCGGCGCAGGCCGACCAGGTTCTGCTGGCCACCTACAACCGGGTGCCGGTCACCCTGGTGCGCGGGCAGGGTTGCTACGTCGAGACGGATGATGGCCGTCGCCTACTGGATCTCCTGGGCGGGATCGCCGTCAACGTGCTGGGTCACTGCCACCCGGAGGTGGTGGCAGCGGCCACCGAGCAGCTGCAGCGGCTGATCCACACCAGCAACCTCTATTTCACGGAGCCGCAGGTCCAACTGGCCTCCCGACTGGTCGAGACGGCCTTCCCCGGCCGGGTTTTCTTCGGAAACAGCGGGGCCGAGGCCAACGAGGCGGCGATCAAGGTCGCCCGCAAGTGGGGTCAGCTCAACCGCGGCGGCGCCTACCACATCCTGACGCTCGAGGGAGCCTTCCACGGGCGCACTCTGGCGACGCTGGCGGCCACCGGCAATGCCCATTACAGCGACCCCTTTCGCCCGCTCCCCGACGGTTTCCGGCAGCTGCGCAGGGGCGATCTCGCAGACGTGGAGGCGGCTCTGGCGGACCCTGAGCGTCCGCCGGTAGCCGTGCTGGTCGAGCCGATCCAGGGGGAGAGCGGGGTGTTTGTGCTGGAGGACGACTACCTTCGCCAGCTCCGTGAGCTCTGCGACCGCCACCAGGCTCTTTTGATCGTCGATGAGATTCAGAGCGGGATGGGCCGCTCGGGAGCTATGTGGGCCTACCAGCAGGCAGGCATCGTGCCCGACATCATGACCGTCGCCAAGGGCATCGCCGGCGGTCTTCCCCTCGGGGCGGTCCTGGTGGGGAAGCGGGCTGACGTGCTGGCCGCCGGGGACCACGGCAGCACCTTCGGGGGCAATCCAGTCGCCTGCGCGGCCGGGGTAGCCGTGTTCCGGGTGCTGGAGCGCGACCAGCTGGCCGCCCGGGCGGGCACGACTGGTGCGCTGCTCCAGGCCCGGCTACTGGCCCTCGCCGAGCGGGGCCTGCCCATCGCCGAAGTCCGCGGCCGCGGCCTGCTCTTGGGGATCGGCCTCAGCCGGCCGCTGGCCCAGGAGACGGCCCGGGCCGCTCTGGCTGAGGGGCTCTTGATCAACCCGATCGGAAGTTCGACGATCCGGCTAGCGCCGCCCTTGATCATCGGGCAGGTGGAGCTGGAGCTGGCCATCTCGGGGATCGAAAGGGCCCTGACCGTGGCCCTGGCCACTGGAGCCCCCAGTTGAGCGCCGCCCTGGGCCGGGCGTCTCGCCAGTCGGTGATCCTGGAGGTGCTGCGCAGCCACCCGGTGCAGACCCAGGCCCAGCTTGCCGAGGAACTGCGCCGGCGGCGCATCATCGCCACCCAGGCCACCATTAGCCGGGACCTGCGCCATCTTCGAGTAGCTCGGGTTCCCGCCGCCGATGGCCCGCGCTATCTGCCTCCGGCGGAAGGGCCAGACGGCGAGGCCCGGCTGGTCGCGGCGTTGGCCTCTCAGCTGCAGGATCTGGAGGTGGTGGGCTCGATCGTGGTCCTGCGCACCCTGGCCGGCGGCGCCCAGGTGGTGGCGGCCGCCGTTGACGGACTGAGCCTCAGTCAAATCGCGGGTAGCGTGGCTGGCGATGACACGGTCTTCGTGCTGGCCCGTTCCGGCGGCGGGGCCAAGGCGGTCGGCCGCCGGCTCCGCGAGGCCCGGGAGCGGGGCGCCCGATGGGGTTGAGTAGGCTCTCGCCGCCGACTCATCGGTGGTGCTCGGGGGCGGGGCCGAGGTCGTGACTGATTCGACTCGGCCCCGTTGCGTCTTGGCCTTCTCGGGCGGCTTGGACACGACGGTCGCAGTCCACTGGCTGACCCACAGCCGCGGGTTCGACGTGATCACCCTTTCCGCCGACCTGGGGGAGCAGGTGGATGCCGAAGTGCTGCAACGGCGAGCGCTGGGTGCCGGAGCCAGCGCCGCCCATGTGGTTGACGCCAAGGAGCTCTTCATCAGCAATTTCATCTGGCCCACCCTGCAGTCCGGTGCTCTCTACCAGGGCGTCTATCCGCTGGCAACCGCCTTGGGCCGGCCGCTGATCGCCCGATTACTGGTCGAGGTGGCCGCGGAGGTAGGGGCTGCGGCGGTGGCCCACGGCTGCACCGCCAAGGGCAACGACCAGGTGCGCTTCGATGTGGCGGTAGGCGCGCTCGCCCCCGCACTAGACGTGGTGGCCCCCTTGCGGGAGTGGCGGATGGGACGAAGCGACGAGATCGCTTACGCCGCCGAGCACGGACTGGAGATCACCGCCACCAAGGAGAGCCCCTACAGCATCGACGCCAATCTCTGGGGCCGGAGCGTTGAGACAGGAGTCCTGGAGGACCCCTGGGCCGAGCCTCCCGCCGACGCGTTCGCCTGGACCCAGGAGCCGCGGCTGGCGCCAGCTGCGGGGTTGGAACTGGTGATCGGGTTCGAAGGCGGGGTTCCCCGAACCCTGGACGGCCAACCGCTATCGCCGGCTGAGCTGGTAGCTCAGCTCAACCTCCTCGGCGGAGCTCACGGGGTGGGCCGGATCGACCACGTCGAGGACCGACTGGTCGGGATCAAGTCCCGTGAGGTCTACGAGGCTCCGGCGGCGGTGGTGCTCGGCACCGCCCACCGGGCCCTGGAGTCCCTCACCCTCTCGCGGGACGTCCTGCGCTTCAAGCGGCTGGTGGCCGACGAATGGGCCCAGCTCACCTACGACGGCCTCTGGTTCTCCGCCCTCCGGCAGAGCCTCGGAACCTTCGTCGCCTCCACCCAGGGGTTCGTCACCGGGGATGTCCGGCTGCGGCTGCGCCAGGGGGCGGTGACCCTCCTGGGAAGGACCAGTCCCAGCTCGCTTTACCGCCGCGACCTAGCCACTTATGAACTGGCAGGTGACAACTTCCGCCACCAAGCGGCCGAGGGTTTCCTCACCATCTTTGGGCTGCCGCTCCGCACCCAGGCAGCCGCGCAGGGAAACCTCTGGGAGGAAGCTCGGCCCCTGCTCCCGTCCGTGCCCCGGGGCATCGCCAAAAGCCAGCAGCAGTCCGGGGCCGAGGCGGATGCCGAAGCGGACTGAGGCCGCGAAACCCAGTCTGGAAGGACGATCCCCCGAAGGGTGGGAAGGGCGGCTCCCCGGTGGCACCGAGCCCGCGCTGCAGGAGTTCACCACCTCCTTCCCCGGGGACTTACAGCTCGCCGCTCAGGACATTGCCGGATCCCTCGCCCACGCCCGCGCCTTGGGCCGCATGGGACTTCTGGATGCCAAGGACCTGCGGGCCATCGAGCGAGGCCTGCTCAAGGTGGGGCGGGAGCTCTCCCAAGGGGCGTTCACATTCAGCCCGTCCGACGAGGACATCCACATGGCGGTGGAGCGGCGGCTCACCGAACTGGTCGGCGAGCCGGGGCAGAGGCTTCACACCGGGCGCAGCCGCAACGATCAGGTGGCGCTGGACCTCCGGCTTTGGTGCCGGGCCGCGACCTGTGACCTGGTCGATCGGCTGGCCGCGGTTCAGCGGGTCCTGATCCGCCGGGCCCGCCAGCATCAGCACACCCTGCTGCCCGGCTACACCCATCTCCAGCGGGCGCAGCCGATCCAGCTGGCTCACTACCTGCTCGCCTATTTCGAGATGCTTGATCGGGACCAAGAGCGGCTCCGGGATCTGGACCGCCGCACCGACTCGTCGCCTCTGGGGGCCGGGGCGCTGGCCGGCAACACCCTCGGGGTGGACCGCCGGGGGCCAGCCCGGGAGTTGGGGTTCAGCCAGGTCAGCGGCAACAGCCTGGACGCGGTCTCGGACCGCGACTTCGTGGCGGAGCTGATCTTTGCCTGCGCCCTCGCTGCGGTCCACCTCTCGCGACTCTCCGAGGACCTGGTGATCTGGAACAGCCGGGAGTTCTCCTTCATCACCCTGCCCGATCGCTGGGCTACCGGATCAAGTCTCATGCCCCAAAAGAAGAACCCCGACGTCCTGGAACTGGTCCGGGGACGCAGCGGTCGACCGGTCGCGGCCCTGGTGGGAATCCTGACCGTGCTCAAGGGACTTCCCCTCAGCTACGACCGGGACCTCCAGGAGGACCGAGGCCACCTCTTCACGGCGGTCGGCTCGGTCAAAGAGAGCCTCGAGGTCCTGGAGGCCCTGCTGGCCGCCATCTCGTTCAATCGGAAGCGGATGGCGGAGGCGGCCGCAGATCCGGAACTCTTGGCAACCGATCTGGCGGAGTGGCTGGTCCGCAGTGGGGTGCCCTTCCGCCTCGCCCACGGCATGGTGGCGCGGACGGTGCGCGAAGCGGAGTCGCGTCAGCTGGGGCTGGGCCTGGTGGTCCAGGAGTCCTGGCACCGGCTGGGGTTCTCGTCTGAGTCCCAGGCCGAGCACCTCTTTCGACCGGTTGAATCCCTGAGGCTGCGCGAGCAGGTAGGGGCTCCCGGCCCGCGTCAGACCGAGGCCGCCCTCGCCGCTGCCGCGGCGCGGGTGGCGGCCCACCGGGCGTGGGCCCGCTCCTTGCGGCGTCGGCTGCCTGCCTGAGAACGTCGCTACTTGTTAGCATCGCGAGCAGGCTTGGTCGTCGAGGGTCAGCGGGTAGGAAGGTGTACCGAAAGCTCTATTTGCCGCTCGATAACTCCGACCACTCGGTAGCCGCTTCCGAATTGGCCATCCGGCTGGCCAAATCTAGTGGGGCGGAGATCATCGGCTCCCACGTCTATGCGGCTCGGTTGCATGACTACCGCTTCAAGCAGATGGAGTACACCCTCCCCGAGGAGTACCAGGACGAGGCGGAGCTGGAGCGGCAGCGCAAGATCCACGACAGCCTGATCACCACCGGGCTGCAGTTGATCTCCGACTCCTATCTGGACGCCACCCAGAAGCGCTGTCTCGAGGAGGGGATCCAGTTCACCCCCAAGACCTTCGACGGCAAGAACTGGGAGGTCCTGGTCCAGGACATCAACGAATCCGACTATGACCTGGTGCTGATGGGGGCATGCGGTCTAGGCCAGGTCAAAGAAACCCAGATCGGGACCTGTGTCGATAGGGTGGTGCGGCGGGCCCACCGGGACACCCTGGTGGTCCGCCACCGCGAGGGACGCGAGCCGCTGGACGGCCCAATTGTGGTGGCCATCGACGGCTCCCCCCAGTCCTTCGCCGGGCTCCGCACCGCCCTGGAGCTGGGGCGGGCGCTCGGGCTGCCGGTCGAGGCGGTGTCGGTCTACGATCCGTACCTTCACTACGTGCTCTTCAACGGCATCGTGGGGGTGCTGTCGGAGAAGGCCAGCAAGGTCTTCCGCTTCAAGGAGCAGGAGGCCCTCCACGAGGAGATCATCGACACCGGGCTGGCCATGATCTACTCGTCCCACCTCAAAGTGGCCCGGGACGTCGCCAAAGCTGAGGGCGTTGATCTGCCCATCACCCTGCTCGACGGCAAGGCGTTTGAGCAGGTGCTCCGCTACGTCAGAGAAAAGGACGCCTCCCTGCTGGTGTGCGGTCGGATCGGGGTCCACTCCGACCAAGGCATGGACTTAGGGGGAAACACCGAGAACCTTCTCCGGCTAGCGCCCTGCAGCGTCTTGCTCTCGTCGCGCAGCTACGTCCCGCCGATCGACGTTCGGGGAGCGGCCTCGGTGGTCTGGACCCCCGAGGCGAACACGGTCATCGAGCGGATCCCCTGCTCGGCCCAGGGTCTCTCCCGGACCGCGGTCCTGCGCTGGGCCATGGAGCGGGGCCACTCGATCATCTCCCAGGACATCGTCACGGCGGCCCTGGGCGACATTCTGCCCCCGGAAGCCTCGGCCGCGATTGGGGTCCCAGTACCGAGTCTGACCGGGGCCGACTCCGACTTCGAGGTCCACATCTGCCGTGACTGCGGCTACACGGCCCGGGGAGTGCGCCCGGTGCTATGCCCGGTGTGCGGGGGCGCCCCCACACTGTTCTCCCAGGTGGATCACCGCAGCCTGATGGAGGCGGCGGCCGGGGAGGGCGAGGTCACCGAGGAGCTGACCTTCGACAACCGCAAGATCGGGTGGTCCAACGACGCTCGCATCCTGCTCCATGAGATGCCGGCGGGGTACCTGCGGCGCAGGATCAAGGCCAAGGTGGAGAAAGTGGCGCGAACCCGGCGGCTTTCGGTGGTGACCCGGCAGGTGGCAGCCCCGCTGATCGAGCCGGAGCTGGGCCGCTCGGCCAACGCCCAGCCCCATTCCACCCCGCTCGAGAGTGAGCTGGCCGGCGCGCCGGTGGCAACCAACGGGAATGGCGGTTTCGAGGGCGCCACCCCAGAGTCTGACGAGGTCGATCGCGCCCTGCTGACGTACGCCGCCGGGGGACCGGGCGGCCGCTTCATCCCCCGCGAAGCATCTCCCACCATCGCCCGGCTGAGGCCTCGGGAGGAGGGGACCACGCCCGGCTTCTTGGGCCCGGCCGATGCCGGTCCGTCCCCAGCCGAGTCAGGTGGAGAGAGACCGGGGGACGGCGAAGGCCCTGGCTGCCCGTTCCCCCAGGCGGAGGCGGCTCTGCGGGAAGCGGCGGGAGCCAAGGAGCTCCAGGGCTAGCCTAGCGAGAGCGACACCGGCACCGCCCAGGTCAATATGGTCAGCCAAAGAGGGTGGTCAGGTCGCCATTGGCGGGGTTGGCGGCGGCTCCCAACAGGGGCAGACCGTAGTCTTCCTCAATCGTCCGGAGCGTGCCGTAAAGATCGCCGGTGATGGAAACGACCCCGCGGCCTTTGGCGTGGCGAGAGATGACGAGTTCGGGGATCTGGCCTCCGGCGGCTTCTTCGCAACAACCTCCCGAGGGCGCGGCATCGTTCTCGTCCTCGGTGACGACAACCGTGCTCGGGAAGTCAGTGAACCATGGCGACGACAGCACCGGAGTTAGGTTGGCCTGGAGCCACGCGTTTCCCTGGGCCACCGTCCCGTCGTGCACGTCGTCGAGGAGATTAGGCGTGATCCAGACGAAGTCGGGAGCGCTGGCCCCGTTCAAGGCTGACAAGAGCCCGGGCTCTCCTGGGTAAGGCAGCACGTGACTGGCGCAGGCCGGGCTGTCCAGGAGGTCTTGGTAGTACACGAAGGGATCATGTTTTTGGGCGTATTCGCCAAAGCTGCTCCCTTGATAGCAGGGTGACGGCATCGACTCCATGTACGCCGTCCAAGGGATGCCCGCCTCGGTTAACTGGTTGCCAAGGTTGTCGGCGGAGTACGGTCCGGGGCAGCCATCGGAAAGACAGCCTTGGGTCGAACCGCTGGTGACTGCCAGGTAGTTGGGCAGGCTGGGGTGGCTGACCCCGTACCAGGGAACCACCGATGCGTACTCCGACGCCAGCGCGCAGAAGTAGGCGTTGGCGCTGCCGCAGGCCGACTGGGTGGCGTTGTAGCCTTGGTTCTCTTCCATGATCACCAGGACATGGGGAACTTGCCGGGGTGGCGTTGTCCGGGTCGGACTCGCGGACGCGGTAGGGGACCCACGAGGACGGTTGGTCCGGGGATGGCGCACCCCGGCTCCCCCCAGGTGGGTGATGCCCAGGTAGATGCCGGCGCTCATCACGAGTGCGGCGAGAGCTGTAACGGCGATCCTGGCTTTCACGGCCTACCAAACATCATGAATGGCGGGTGACGGGGAGTGGCGCCGGGCTTGGGATTCTGGCCAATCCTCGTGATCCGGCGGGATCAGTCCTCTAAATCGGGATCCGAAGGCGGCAACGAGAAGCTGCCCAGCAGCGACGGGCTGCCCTCGTCCCAGGAGAAGATGGCGCCGCAGCCGGGGCACTCCAGGTCGGCCCCTTCGTCGTGGTCTTCGGGAGCCAGCAGGTCGTCACCGCAGGCGGGGCAGCGCAGGATCGGGAGTGGCGAGTCCCCGGTGTCGCGGGCCCGGGCGCTGGCCGCCGCTGCCAGGTCGATGCCGACCGCCTGACACTCAGCGCAGCGGAAACTGGCCTCCCGGTCCCGGTGGCTCAAGTAACGGCCGCTGCTATCCACGTAGACCGGGGCGCCCAGGATCTCGAACCGTCCGCCGCGGCAGCCTGATGGGCAGACCAGGTGGCGCGCTCTGGTGGGGGTCAGCTCAACCTTCTCCGGAGGTGAAGTTGGGCCGGTGCCACCCGGTGGGACCCTCGCCAGCGCTGAGGATGTCCTCGAAGAGCTGGTCGAGGTCCGCCTGGGTGAACAGCTCGGCCACCCGGGCCCGGAGCCGGGCCGCGCCGGCACAGCCCTTGATGGCCCAGACCACGAACTTGCGGCTGAGCCGCACCCCGCGTTGCTCGCCGTGGTGGGCCACCATGGCGTCCCAGTGGCGCTTGGCCAGCCGGAGCCGATCGTCGAAGTCGGGGGTGGGGCCGGGCTCCCCCCAGCGAAGCTGGCTGACCGTCTGCTCCAGGAAGTTCCAGTCGCCGAGCATCCCGCGAGCCACCACCACCCCGTCGACCGCCCCTGCCCGGATCCGGCCCTCGATGAGAGCTGAGTTGCGGACGTCACCGGAGCCCAGCACCGGGATGTGGCGCACCGCCTCTTTGACCCGGGCGATCTCGTCCCAATCGGCATATCCGGTGTACTTCTGACAGCGGGTCCGGCCATGGACGGTGACCGCCGCTACGCCCACATCCTCCAGGGCTCGGGACAGTTCGGGGGCGTTGATGCTCTGATAGTCCCAGCCCAGTCGCATCTTGGCGGTGACCGGGACATCCACGGCCTCCACCATTGCCTCCAGCACCGCAACTGTGCGGGAGATCTGGCGGGCCAAGGCCGCCCCGGACCCCAGGCGGACCACCTTGGGCACCGGGCAGCCCAGGTTGACGTCGACGGCATCGGCCCCCAGCCCGACGCAGATCTGGGCCGCGTCAGCCATCATCTGGGGGTCGTTCCCAACCAGCTGGGCCGCCACCGGCCGCTCCCCGGGACCCAAGTCCAAAAGTCGGGCAGCCACTCCCTCCGGCGCCCGCACCAGGGCGGCGGCGGCGGTCATCTCGGTGCAGGTGAGCCCGACCCCCATCTCGCGGGCGAAGGCGCGGAAGGGGCGGTCCGTGATCCCGACCATGGGTGCGATGAAGATCGGAGTCGAAAGTTCGAGGTTCCCGATCCGAAGGCTGGCCGGACGCCGCTGCGCCCGGTCCCAGACGGTGGTGGTGGCGGTCGCGGTCAAGTTGAGCGGTCCCTCCGGAACGGACGTTATGAGAAGGTCGCAGTCGGCCTTGGACTCCATGATCGCGGATGTGCGGTGGGCGCACCGGGGAGGTCCTAAAAGAGGTGGCGCAGGATCTCCAAGGAGCTCACGATCAGAGAGATGGCCAGTAGGGCCGACAGGAGCAGGCAGCAACCGGCCGGCAGGGCACAGCAGAAACCGGGGAGCCAGCGAACCTGATGCTCTCCGGGTAAACCCTGGCGATACCGATAGCGGCGAGCCACTGGCCCATGATCTTATCCGCGGCCAGGCGGGGGCAGAAGCCCAGGCGCGGCACCGATATAGTCGGCAACACTCGGAACTGACCAAATGCGGTCGGAGGAACTCGCTTGCTGCTGGCCATTGACGTCGGCAACTCCAACTTGACGCTGGGGCTGTTCGTGGAAGAGGAGTTGCAAACCCACGGTCGCTTCACCTCCAGACGAGATGCCACCTCCGACGAGCTAGGCGGCCAGCTGCTCACTTTCTTGAGCCAAAGGGGGCTGTCGGCCAAAGTGGAGGCGATCGCGGTGAGCAGTGTGGTGCCCAGCCTGAACCAGCCGCTGGCTGAGATGGCCCGCAGCTACTTCGGCCTCGAGGCCTTGCTGGTCGGGCCAGGAACCAGAACCGGGATGGAGATTCACTACGACCCTGCCCGTGACGTGGGGGCGGACCGCATCGTAACCGCGGTCGGGGTCCATCATCGCTACGGCGGCCCGGCGATCATGGTCAGCTTCGGCACCGCTACCGTGTACGACGCCATCGACGAAAACGGCAGTTACCTGGGCGGTGCCATCGCCCCGGGACTCCAGCTCTCGGTGGACGCGCTCTTCGCCAGGGCGGCACGCCTGCCCCGGGTGGACTTGGTGGCGCCGGGCAAGACCCTGGGCCGGACCACGGTGACCTCGATGCAGGCCGGGATCATGTACGGAGCAGCGGCCCAGGCTGAGGGCATGATCGCCCGGATCCGGCAGGAGATGGCAGGCGAGCCCAAGGTGGTCGCCACTGGCGGACTAGCCGCCCTAGTGGCGCCTCTGGTGAAAGGGGTTGATGTGATCGACCCGCTGGTGCTGCTGGAGGGGCTGCGAGTCCTGGAGCTGCTCAATCGAGGCCACGACTGATCTCCCCTTAACAAAAAAGGGCGCCCCCCGAAAGGGACGCCCCGAGAGGGGGGGGCGACGTTGATAGCTTCGAGAACGCATCTCGTTGAGCCGGACTTAGCCTAGCACCGATCGAGAGGGCGGGCAAATTCCGAAGTGGTGAAGGATCCGATACGGGAATGTGTAAGGGAGGGAGTCGGTTCAGCGCCCCGCGAAGCCGGCGCACGCCCAGCAGGCTTGCGCCAGGCTCCTCGGCAAGCGGTCCGGATTCTCTCTCTGGACTTGCTTGGAGGGCAGGCGTTCGGTAGACTTCGCATCCCCGGCCCGCCGCGTGCAATCGGCGCGGGCTTCGGAAGTCGCGTCGGCGCAGGCCGGCAAGGAGCAAGTGAAGCAATGCAGGAGAAGCCGGTACTCCTTACCCAAAAGGGTCTTGAGAAGCTGCGCGAAGAGCTGAACCATCTGGTCAACGAGCGTCGGCCGGAGATCGCCTTGCGGATCAAGACCGCCAAGGAATTCGGCGACCTGAGTGAGAACGCCGAGTACGAGGACGCCAAGAACGAGCAGGGCTTCGTTGAAGGCCGCATCCTCACCCTCGAGCAGATGATCCGCAACGCCAGCCTAATCGACAAGAACGATCACCGGGACGGCTCGGTCCAGCTGGGTTCCTCGGTCAAGGTCAAAGACGAGTTCGGCGAGATGACCTACACCATCGTCGGTCCCGCCGAGGCCGATGCTGGCTTGGGCCGCATCTCCCTGGAGTCGCCGGTGGGCAAGGCCCTCCTCGGACGTCGGAGCGGGGAGAAGATCAAAGTGGAGACGCCGGGGGGCGCCCGTCAGGTCCAGATCCTCAAGGTCGCGTGACCCTGCTGCCGCCCGCCGGCGGTAAGGCGCTCGCGGAGATCCTCGCCGAGCGCACGCGAAAAGCTGAGCAGCTCCGGCAGGAGGGCGTCGCACTCTGGGGAGTCGATTTCACTCCCAGCCTGAGCTGTGCCGAGGCGGCTCGGCTGGCGCCCGCCGAGCCGGAGCAGGTGGGCGACAGCGCGAGTCTGGCCGGCCGCATTCTGGGCAGGCGCTCTTCGGGGGGGATTGCCTTCGCCGACTGCAGCGATGGGAGCGGCACTCTTCAGTTGATGGCGAGTCGCGATGATCCAGCGGCGGACCTGGTCGCCGAGCTGGAGCTGCTGGACCTCGGAGACATCGTGGGCGCCGAAGGGCGCCTGACCAGGACTCGGCGGGGTGAGCCATCGCTGAGGCTGTCGCGGATCACCCTGTTGGCGAAGGCGCTGCGGCCGCCGGTGGGCAAGGGCCGGGGGTTTGCCGACATCGAGCAGCGCTACCGGCGCCGATACCTCGATCTGCTGTCGGACCCGTCCCGTCGAGAGATCTTCCGCCAGCGCAGCGAGGTCACCCGGGCGCTGCGCCAAGTCCTGGACGGGCACGGCTTCCTGGAAGTCGAGACTCCCATCCTGCAGCTCATTCCCGGGGGAGGGGCGGCGCGGCCCTTCGGCACCCATCACCATTCGCTGGACACTGACCTCTACCTCCGGATTGCGCTCGAGCTCTACCTGAAGCGGCTGCTCGTGGGCGGCTTCGAACGGGTCTACGAGCTGGGGCGCACCTTTCGAAACGAAGGACTCTCGCCGCGCCACAATCCCGAGTTCACCTTGCTAGAGGCCTACCAGGCCTACGCCAACGTGGGGACGATGAAAGAGCTCTGCCAAGAGTTGGTGGTGGCAGCGGTCGCGGCGGTCCCCAGGAAGGGGGCGATGGAGTCCGAGCAAGGCGCCATCTCCCTGGAACCGCCCTTCCCCTCTCAGTCCATGTCCGACCTGGTGCACCGGCTGACTGGTCTCGACCTCGATGGTCTCTGGGGGGAACCGGAGCGGATGCGGGAGGAGGCCAGGCGCCTCAACGTCGAGGTCCCGGATGAAGCTTCTTCGGGGACCGTGCTCTACGCCATCTACGAACAGCTGGTGGAGCCCAATCTGACCGGGCCGGTTTTCGTGACCGACTACCCGGTGGAGGTCTCGCCGCTGGCCCGGCTGAGCTCCGACCCCCGTTTTGTGGAGCGCTTTGAGTTAGTGGTGGCGGGTCGGGAGCTGGCTAACGCCTTCTCTGAGCTCAACGACCCATGGGACCAGCGCCGCCGCCTGGAGGAACAGGCCCGGATGCGGGCGGCAGGCGATTTCGACGCGCAGCCGTTCGATGAGGACTTTGTCGAGGCCTTGGAGCACGGCATGCCTCCGGCCGGGGGGATCGGAATCGGGGTCGACCGGCTGGTAATGCTGGTGACCGGGGCCAAGAGCATCCGGGATGTCGTACTCTTCCCCACCTTGCGGCCCTCAGGTGGTGGCGACGGAGACCAGCCTGCGAACGGCCACGTCCCCGCGTCCGCCTAACCTTTAGGGATGCTCGCCCTCAACTTCATCCGTGAGCACCCCGAGCTGGTGCGCCAAGGCGCGCTGCGCAAGGGTGAGCCGGCTCCTATCGAGGAGATCCTGGCGCTCGACCTGCAGCACCGCCAGCTGCTAGGAGAGGAGGAGGCGGCGCGCCGTGAGATGAACGCCCGCTCCGCCAACGTGAAGCAAGGCCCGGCGGAGTCGGTCCGGGCCGAACTCGCCCAGCTCAAGACCAAGATCCAGAAGCTACAAGACGACCGGCGGGTAATCCAGGGCCAGCTGGCGGAGCTGCTCCTGCTGGTACCCAACCTGCCTCATGAGTCGGTTCCTGAGGGGAGTTCGGACGAGGACAACCTGGTGGTGCGCACCTGGGGCGTTCCCCCCAAGTTCGACTTCCAGCCGAGAACCCACTACGACTTGGGCGAGGACCTGGGGATTTTCGACTTCGAGCGGGCGGTCAAGATCGCGGGGAGCCGGTTTGCCTTGCTGCAAGGCGCGGGGGCCCGCCTGGAGCGGGGCCTGGCCCAGCTGATGCTCGACCTGGCGACTAGAGAGCACGGCTACAGGGAGATCTCGCCGCCCTATTTGGTCAACCGGGACAGCATGACCGGGACCGGCAACCTGCCCAAGTTCGAAGACGACGCCTTCCATGTGCGGGAGGGCGATCGCTTCCTCATCCCGACCGCCGAGGTTCCACTCACCAACCTATATCGGGACGAGGTCCTGGCGGTAGACCAGCTGCCGATCCGTCTCGTCGCCTGGACCCCCTGCTGGCGCAGTGAGGCGGGTGCTCCCGGAAAGGACACTCAGGGGTACATCCGGCTGCACCAGTTCTCGAAGGTGGAGCTGGTGAAGTTCGTGCGGCCAGAGTCATCCCTGGACGAGTTGGAACAGCTGGTGGCGGATGCCGAATCGGTGCTGCAGGCGCTGGGACTGCACTACCGGGTGCGTCTGATGTGCGCCGGTGATATGGGCTTTGCCCAATGGAAGAAGTACGACATTGACGCCTGGGCACCAGGGATGAACCGGTTCCTCGAGGTCTCGTCCTGCTCGGTCTTTGGCGACTTCCAAGCTCGCCGGGCCAACATCCGCTTCCGCTCCGGGGGGGGCAAGCCGGAGTTCGTGCACACCCTCAACGGCAGTGCGCTGGCGCTTCCCAGGACTTTCGATTGCGTGCTGGAGACCTACCAAACGGCCGGAGGGACCATCCGCCTCCCGGAACAGCTGGCGCCGTACTTGGGAGGGATGACCGAGATTGGCTGAGGTCTGGACCAGGCCAACCGCTGTGCGCATCCTGAGCCCGGGATCGGCCGAGGCTGGGGGAGCGCCGTGATGGCGGAGGAGACTCGGCCTTCTCGCCGGCGCGGGATTCTGGCGGACACTCGCTTCCTCGTCTTCACGTCCGGCCAGGGCGTATCTGCGATCGGCGACGGCATTTACATCGTCGCCCTGGCTTGGACCGCCCTCAACCTCACCCACTCCGCGGTCTATCTCGGGCTGCTGCTGACCACCACTGCGCTTCCGCGCGCCATCCTGATGCTGGGGGGAGGCGTGCTGGTAGATCGCTGGGGAGCCCGGCGGGTGATCCTGGGGAGCGACCTCTCCCGGGCCGGAGTGATCGGGGTTTTGGCGGTGCTCCTCTGGCTCGGGCACAGTTCGATCCTGGGCCTCTTCGTGGTGGCCGGGATCTTCGGCGTGTTCGACGCCCTCTTTTATCCCGCGGCCAGCACCATCATGCCCAGGCTGATCCAGGAGGAGCATCTCTCCGCGGCCAATGGTGTCTGGCAGATGGTGGTTGAGGGTTCGCTGATCGTGGGCCCGCCTTTGGGTGGAGTTATCGTGGGACTGGCCGGGCCGGCCCTCGCCTTCACCGTCGACGCCGTCACCTTCCTCATCGCCTTCGGCGCTTTGCTGGTGATCCGGGCCGGTGGCCGAACACCGGCCGAGGCCGCTGCCGGCGCTGCTCCGGAGGAGTCGGCCGAGAGCTTCCGATCCCAACTCACCGCCGGCTTGCGCGCCTTCATGGCCCAACCCTTCCTGCGCGCACTGTTGCCGATCGCTGCCGCGGTGAATCTGGCCGCGGGCGGGCCCCTGAACGTCGGGATTCCCTTACTGGCGCGTGCCCATCACTGGGGCGCGACGGGCTTCGGCCTTCTGTTCGGTGGGCTGGGAGTGGGGATGCTGGTGGGTGGCTTGGCCATGAGCGCCGGCCTCAAACTGCCGCGGATCGGGGTGAGCGTGATGGTCCTCGTGCTGGTCCAGGCGGCCATGATGGGCCTGCTGGGCGTGGACGGCTGGTTGCCGGTCAGTATTGCCCTCTGTGCCGCCATGGGGGCGCTGATGAGCGCCGCCAACATTTCCATCATCTCCTTGGTTCAGGTGATCTCCCCGCCCCAGCTTCTGGGCCGGGTCATCAGCGTGCTGATGTTTGCCAGCGTGAGCCTCACCCCGATCTCGTACGCGATCTCAGGAGGATTGGCTCACGGAATCGGTATCCCCGGCCTGTTTCTGGCGGGAGCGGGTCTGGAAGTGATGGCAGCGCTGGTGGCTCTCGGCTCTGGCGCCGTGCGGGGCTACGGCCAGCTGGCTCCGGCCCCTGGCTAGATCAGAGTGTCTCCTAAAATCGCCCTGGAGGGATGGCAGAGCGGTTGATTGCGGCGGTCTTGAAAACCGCTGAGGCGGCAACGCTTCCGGGGGTTCGAATCCCTCTCCCTCCGCCATTTTGAACTCAATAGTGAGACGCGAGCCAGTCACGAGGGGACGCCGTCTCAGTTCTCGTGACGGCAACCGCGACGGCAACCCATTTACGTGGACTCTCGTGCGATGCGAGAGAGAGAGCTACCCCGTAGCTGAAGTCAGGTCGCGGAGCTTTGTGATCCGGGCGATCGGCGGACTTGATGCGAGGGAGTCCGGGTCCAGGCCGCTGGGTTTAGACAGCCGCTCCGGATGGGTCGCGATGGCGTCCGGGCTGCCGGCAGCCTGAGACTCCCACCGGTTCTCCAGAGGGGGAATTGGAGATGGGGCTGTGGACGAGAGTTCCCTCAGAGCCAGGGGCCAAGAGGACCCCTACGCAACATCTTTGGTACACCCTGGCTGGGTATACCTTGACAGGGTTGTACCTGACAGGTACACTCCGAGGGCATGAAGACAACGATCTACGTTCCAGATGAGCTGTGGGCGCAAGCTGTTTCCAGTCAGCCGGGGGCGAATCCCTCCCAGGTTGTCCAAGCCGGCCTGCGTCTGCTTGCTCCGGGTGGTGGTCGTGCTGGATACGCGACCGATCCGCCGCCAGAGGTAGCGGCAGGCGTCCGGGAAGCGGCAACCCGCTTGAGGGAGCAGGCCACCCAGCTCTTCATTCGTGGGTACCGGTCTGGCGTCAGAGTGGGCCAAGCGATGAGCTGGCAACGCCTCGAGAGCTTCGTCGAGTACTCGCAGGGAGATGTCCGGCGATGGCTGAATGGCCATGCGGACGAGCCGTTCATTAGACGGCCGCCAGAGAATCCTGACGATTTAGACATCGAAGGAACGATTTGGGAACACTGGGACGAACTGACCGCCGACCATCAGGGATTCATCCGAGTACTCGACGAAGAGTTCGGAGTATCGCCGTGGTCTTCGCCGACCCGATCCGTTCCCGTGCTGGAAGGCCTAAAGCAGGCACTCCTAGACCTGTGGGACGCTACCCGTCGACCAGAAGCTGAATCTGGTTTGGAAGCTGAACCTGGTGTCGAACACGCACCCACCCCCCGTCGACTTTCTTAGCTCGACGCTCTATTCAAAGGAGATTCTTCATGGCTGCAACAGGAACTGCGACGCGCGAGATGGGGGGGCTACAGCTGATCACATGCCCCAAATGCAAGGCGACCTTCCCAATCGGCGAAGCTCTGCGAGCCGAGATAGAGGAGGGGCTTCTTCAGGGCGTCGTGGAGCAGCATGAAGCAGATCTAGACCGCGCGCGGAAGGAGACAGAGCGGGAGCTGAGGGAGGCGATCACATCCCAATTCTCCCTGGACCTGAAGAACGCGCGGGACGATGCAGTCGAACAACGCTCGTCCAACAAGCAGCTGAGAGAAACCTTGCTTGAACTCAATCGCCAGCTGCGTAAGCTCAGTACCGAGCGTGAAGATGAGCGGCTAAAGAACGAGACTTCCCTGCGCGAGGCGCAGGAGAAGATCCGCGGAGAAGAGAAAGTGCGAGCACTTGAGGAGTATCGCCTCAAGCAGCTGGAAACGGAGAAGAAGCTGAAAGATGCGCTTGAGACCGCCGAGCAGCTCCGCATACGGCTGGAGCAGGGATCCCAGCAGACTCAAGGGGAAGTCCTGGAACTCGACCTCGAGGCTCAACTGCGCGTACTTTTCCCCGGAGACGACATAGTGCCCGTGAAGGCTGGGGTCCGTGGAGCCGATGTTCGTCAGTTGGTGCGGACCCCCTTGGGTGTCGAGTGCGGATCTATCCTCTGGGAGGCTAAAAATGCTCAGTGGCAAGCGAGCTGGGTGGGCAAGCTAAAGGAGGACATGGCACGGGCCGGCGCCGAGCACGGGGTACTGATTTCTCCTCATACGCCGGAGTCTTGTGGCGACATGGGCCACCTGGAGGGAAGGGTATGGGGAGCCCGGCCTCGCGCAGCAGCGACTCTGGCCGTTGTGCTTCGGCAGACAGTCCTTCACGCCCACGCTGTAGCGGCTCTGAGTGCGGATAAGGGCGAGCGAATCGAAGCGCTCTATGGCTACATCACAAGCCCCGAGTTTCGCCACCGCATAGAAGCTATTCAAGACTTCTTCAGCCATATCCAGGAAGAGCAAGAGAAGGAGAAGCGATGGATGACCCAGAAGTGGGCGAGGCAGGAGAAGCAGCTTCGGACCGTGACTGACAACGTCTTCGGGCTAGTTGGAGACTTTGAGGGACTGAATGGAGCGGATATACTCCCGGCGCTGCCAGCTGGCGAGACGGACGCTGCGGCCACCGAGTGACGCAGATCCGAGCGGCATCAGCTCGTCGGGATCCATGGCTCCGTCGGACGGGTAGACTAGGCGGCTAGTCTACCTAGCTGGTCCGAGCCAGTCCTGTGATCTCCCGCAGCCAGCCAGTGATATCGCCGGACGGATCTGAAGCCCCAAGCATCTCTGGAGTCATCGCGGCAGCGGCCTCCGTGTTGAGCCAAGCCTTGGCCCGCGAAGCCTTCCGCGCCCTAACGTCTGCGTCTAGGCTATCCCACGGTGTGCCAGACTCACTCTTTTCGTGCACATTCCGGGCCACCAGCGCGGGCACGTCGTCAAATTCGCCGAGTGAAGGAATCGACACGTCCGGTCTCGCTGCGGCTATCGCGTCGACGTGGAGATAGTTCTCTAGCGCTCGCTTGGAGGTGTGCACCGCCATACAGTCAGATCGCTGATTGATACGATCCGCTTCAGAGGCGTAGTGGGGCTCCTGCGGCGGGCTGGCATCACGGTCGAAGATGTGGAACTCAGGCCTATTCAAACCTTGCAGGCGGGACACCCAGAGGCCGGCATTGGACCCCCCTACCGGTATGAAGATGAGCTTGCCGGCGTCTTCGAGCGCGGTCAAGCTCCCTATCGACACGTCAGTTGCCGCCAATGTGGTCGAAATCGCCTTGAGGAAGGATTCATCATGCTTACCCTCGACCCCAACAAATACATTCACATCATGGTCTGGAAGCACTCCAAGTGCAGCTACGACGAGCTTCATGGTCTCTTCTCCGGGAGGGCTGACCGTGCGCGCGCCATCAGTGTTCCCTATATAACGCAAGCAAGTTCCGGGAAGAAGCCGGGCCAATGTCGGAACGTGAGTTGTGATTAGGGCTTGACAGCCCCGCTGCGCGGCGACTTGCTCAAGCGCGTGTAGGAGAGAGCGCTGCCTATCGGGATGCTGGCTCGTCTCCGGCTCCTCGATAGCGTAAATGATTCCGCACTCTGGATTTCGAGTTTGTCGAGCCTCGGCCTGGGCCTGGAGGAATGCGAGTAATACGAGTCGTCGGACGCCGCTTCCCCGTTTATTGAGAGGAATGTCAGCATCGCTGTTGAGGGCGATCTTGAAAATCGACTCCCATCGGGGCTCGGAGATCTCGGGTGTGAGTTCCGCAGCGATCTCTGGTGCCATTGCCGCTACCTTGACGAGCGTTCCGTCGACGAGCTCAGAGACCTGCTCCTGCACCTTCAAGGCGATTGCTTGCAGCGACTCCTTCTGGTTTTCGATAGCAAGGCGAACCGCTATCTTCATCGGATCCTGTGCCTCGCTATCCTGGTCTGTACTCGCACGATCAGCGCGGAAGAGAAAGAACGCTGGAAGAGCTTCTCGGATCCGGGCGTAAAGCTCCTTCGCTCCCGGCTGATCGTCAACTTCGATTTCGACTGGACCGATTGCCAGATCGGCGATGTGAGCGCGAATCGCTCTCCGGAGCTCCGCGCTCACCGTTTGGTTTACCGCGGACAAGTCCACTTCGAGGTGTCGTGCGCGGCTCCTTAGCTCGGGTATCTTGAGGCCCAGCAGGTCGGCGGCAAGCGGTGCGGTCGGGTGGAGAGCGTGTATAGATGTCCGTGGGGTAGGGCTCTTCAGCGCTCCATTGAATATACGGACGATCTCTAGGTGACCGTCCGTATTGAGCAAGTACTCTTCGTCCAAAGTGGTGCGGTGTTGAGCATCGATCAGGATGGTTGCGGGCAACTGGTCAAACTCACAGGTGATCGCCATGTCTGCCTTATTGCCATCCCGCGTCGCGTCATCGCCATCGGGCTTCTGCTGGTCGAAGAAGAGCGCGAGGGCGTCAAAGATGGCAGACTTGCCGACGTCGTTTTTGCCAATGAGCGCTACGAACTGGTCGAGATCAATAGTGACTTCAGCTTTGTAGCAGCGGAAGTTTCGGATCTTGACTCGGCACAGTCTCATGAGTGAAGGCTCGCGAACTAGCCCTGCCGGGCGACGCCTGATATCGGAGGTCGGCGCGGAGATGAAGAGCGCGAAGGACGTGATTCAAGAAGGCAGCTCATCGGACTTGCGAGCTCGCACGAAGTGCCTCGATCGCATGCGCCACGGAATTCGCAGAGGCGTTGGGTCCTCTCAAGATCTCGCTCTCCCAGATGCGAAGGACGCACCAGCCAGAAGCCTGGAGCGTGTTGGTCACCTGACGATCTCTGGCCATGTTGCGGCGGATCTTCTGAACCCACCAGTCGGTTCGGGTGGGAAATAGATCCTCGAGTTTTGTGAGATTGCGTAGTCGCCATGCATTGCCATGCCACAGATCGCCATCGACGAATACCGCTAGGCGATACTTTCGCACGACTATATCGGGGCGGCCGAGGACATCCTTCGCATGCAACCGATAGCGGAACCCCCGGGAGTGAAGTGCGCGGCGCAGTGCTAGCTCCGCCCGCGAGTCCCGGTTGCGCACCGCCGACATGATCCTCGAAGTGACTTCTGGGTCGCGGCCGCGTGGCGAGGGCACCTTCGCTACTTGTCCGCTTCGTCAAGCGCGGCTTCAGTGGCGACCCTACGAGCGGTCTCTGGATGCTCCTCCTGCAGGCGACTCCAATCGGAGACAAGCGTTTGGGCATCCTTCTCGGTGCGTGTCTGGCGCAGGAGGGCCGCGAAGCTTCTCCCTGGATGCAGAGCGTCCCACCAGGAGATCTCCTGCTGATTGCGGCCAGACCCTGGGCCGTGAATCCCAAATCCGGAGAGCTTCACATTCCAAAGTGGCTGGAACTCCTCGAACAAAAATCGCTCCGCCATTGTGATCCAGAGCGGTGTGACCACCAGGAAGCGGCATCGGAAATCGACTAGGCGCAGGTTGGTGGCTGCCTCTATCGACCTCGAGTGCTGAGTGAGTCGAGCGTAGAGAGGTGTCCCAAGGGCTGCCGCGCCCGAATGCAGTCCGGTGCGCCCGCCTCGTGGGATGGCTTTACCGACATAGATCGGGCGACTTGAGTCTGGAGACCGGTACCGACCGTAGGACGGTAAGTCGCCCGTGTAGAAGAGCGCGTAGACACCCGCTCCGGCTACACGAGTTGCCGGGGGAAGCGCGTATGGGCCACGCGCCATCAGCTCCCGAACCAGGTTGACAGTCAGGTTGTGGTAGTCGAGAGGGTTGTACTCGCCCTCCGTCTCGACTGCTCCGGGTTCCGATTCTGGAGAAGCCATCAAGGGAGTCCTCACTATTGTTCCGGCGCTCCGAGTCTGCGGCCGGCGGTGGCCCACGTCAATCGGACTCCCTGGCTAGGGTCAGGATGACCAGCCTCGACGAGGTAGTGATGCCGTGATATCATGACGCTGCGATGGGTACCTCGCTGGAGTCCACCAGGCTACCGATCACGCTTCCAACGGACCTCCACGAGTGGCTTCGGCGGACATCTTTCGAGGAGCGACGGTCCATGGCCGAGCTGGTTCGTGAGGCCGTCTTCGAGTTTAGGGCGGTTCATGAAGCTCAATTGAGACTACCTATGGAAGAAGTCCGATGACCACAAGACCGACCTCCTTAGAGTTATTTGCTGGCGCCGGCGGGCTGGCCCTCGGGCTAGAGAGGGCGGGATTCGAACACTTGGCATTGGTGGAGTGGGACCGGCGAGCATGCGAGACCCTGAGAGCCAACGCCGGCAAGGCGGCCCAGTGGGCGCCGGAGGTGATCATCGAGTCCGATGCCGCTCTGCTCGACTATGCGAGCTTCAACGGGGTGGATCTCGTCGCTGGAGGTGTGCCCTGCCAGCCGTTTTCACTTGGGGGCATCCACCGGGGCGACGTTGATCGGCGGAATCAGTTCCCAGTACTGCTGCAGGCCGTTCGGTCTGCGCGCCCAAAGGCGGTATTAGTCGAGAACGTACCCGGTATCCTGCGTCCCGCGTTTCGCCCGTACTTTGAGTACATCGTTGATCAACTCCGGCTGCCCGAGGTTCGGCCGGCCGATGCGGAGGACTGGCGATCGCATCGTCGGCGAATTTGGAGTGAACTAGCCCGACGCGACCCTGAGTACATGGTGGACTGGCACTTGATAAACGCGGCCGACTTCGGCGCGCCCCAGCGGCGAGTTCGTGTTCTCATCCAGGCGATTCGTTCAGATGTGGAGCAGGAGTGTGTGTGGCCTACCCCTAGTCATTCTGAGGGACGGCTGGCCAGGGATCTTGACTCCGGCGTCTACTGGGCCGAACATCGTCTGCCTGGCCGAGCCGCGTTGCGTGCCGGCCTGCGTTCGACGCGTCCATTACTTGGAGATCCTGATGTCGCGATCGGCCGCTGGGTTACCGTCCGGGACGCGCTGGTCGGTCTGGGCTCACCAATGTGTGTTCAAGGTGTCGAAGGCAACGATCATGTGGCCGTCCCAGGAGCCCGAGTTTACCCGGGACACACTGGCTCGCTTCTCGATGAGCCCGCCAAGACTCTTAAAGCTGGCGTGCATGGGGTACCAGGTGGAGAGGCGACGGTGGTCCTCGACGACGGCTCTGTGCGCTACTTCACTGTGCGCGAGGCCGCCCGTGTCCAGGGCTTCCCTGATGACTACATGTTTGTGGGCTCGAGGTCGGAGAAGATGCGCCAAATCGGAAACGCGGTAGCGATCAACGTCGCCACGGCGGTGGGTCTGGAGCTGACAACACTCTTGAGCCGCGACCACGTGCCTGAGCCTGCTCGTAAGCGAATGGCGCAGCGCCCTTCCCGAGAAAGGTCGCTTGCTCTCGCGCCAGGCTAGGCTCGGCCCCGGCGACGATCGGGGGGTAGCGCTGGTACAGTGAGACTGGTACGGTCCAATTATGAGTTCAGCGCATGCCATTAGCAATCGATAGAGCTAATCCTCGACCGCTCTACGAGCAGGTAGCAGAGGGGCTTCGTTCGGAGATCAAGACCGGCAGCCTGCCAGAGGGCGTGGCCTTCCCGTCTGAACGCAAGCTCATGGCCCGCTTCGGTGTGGCTCGCAGCACGGTACGCGCCGCCATCGCTCAGCTCCGCTCGGAGGGCATGGTGGTCGTGGAGAAGGGGGCGGGCAGCTTTGTCAGGGACCCTAGTCGCGACCGGTGCCTGATCGACGCCAGGGTAGTTGGCATGTGGCTCCAGGAGCTGGAGGGGGAGCGTCCGTTCCGGGTTCCACACGGAGAGGCACAGGTGGCGAGAGAATCGGCCGGGGAGGTGCTGGCTCGACGGCTGGGAATCGATGGAGAGACCCAAGTCCTGAAGCAGGAAGTGATCGGGCCTGGCCCTGACGTTGCGCGGCAATGGACACGTTCGGCGCTGCATCCCGACATTGAGCGCGAGGCGAAGATCCGCGAGCTTGACTTGGCCGGCGCTGAGGTGGCAGCCGTCCTTTCGGCAAAGGGCGTATCCATCGAATCGATAGATGATGAGGTGGAGTCCCGAATGCCCAGTCCGGAAGAGCGCGAGAAGCTCGGGATATTGGATGGGGTCCCAGTCCTGGATGTGGTGCGCACGATCCAGGCGGCCGGACGGGTGGCGGCTGTGATCGAGACCGTTGTGGCCGCCGATCTGGTCTCCCTGAGGTATTCCCTCCCCCCTAGCTGAGGGGCGTGAACCGGCTGGCGCGTCGCTCCCTGGAGATTGTTTGCTCACCCCCTTGACAAGGCTGCATGTCATGCTAGACTGGTACGTACCAGTCGGAGCGGACTAGCAGGTCCGTACATGGAGGGCAAGGGATGACCCATCGAATCCAGCAGCTTCAGGGACAGGTCGGAATCCGCCCTGGGCGCCTTGAGCCCCAGGAGGAAGAGCGCTGCTCATTTCCTTACTGGGCAATGATCGACCCGGGACGGGACGTTCGCATCTGCGGCAACCCGTTCGAGCAAGAGATCCCGGCGGACGAGACCAAGTGAATCACGTTCAGTTGGTCGGCACGGTGGCGTCGCAGGTCCGTCTCGCCGAGTTTGGGGCCGGCACCGACTCGCCGCGGACCAAGGCGACTTTCCTCTGCGCGGTCCGGCGCCGGAACAAGGACCAGGAGCCTGATTGGATCCGGGTGGAGACCTGGGGTGTCCAGGCCCAGAACCTGGTCCGCTTCAACGGCAAGGGGTCACGGGTGGCGATCGCGGGGCACCTGCGCGGCAACTTCTACAACCCCGAGGGGAAGGAGCGAGGCGGCGAGCTCCGGCTATCGGTAGTGGCCGAGTCGATCACTTACCTGTCGGCGCCCAAGGCGCAGGACGGAGCCACTCAAGAACCGGCTCCGCGGTCTCGCAAGTGACAGGCCTGCTCGGGAGCGTCTTCACCCTGGGGGTGGAGGCGCTCCTCCTTTTCGTGCTGATCCGGGTGGGCCGGGGCCTTCTCTCGGACGGGTTCCGGGTGCTCAAGCCGGTCGGGTGCGGCATCCTCCTGCTCCTGGCCGCGCTCTGGCTTCTCTCTTTCCAGATCTCCAGCGGCGGCTCCTCGACTTCATCTCGCATCGAGTCGGGCCAACACGCGGCGGTGAGCCCCAGGGCAGTGGAGGAGTGACGTGGGGACCAGATTCACGACTCAACGGTCGCGTCATGGTCTGGGCGAGCTGCTGGAACGGCTGCTTCTCGAGCCCGCGGTCTGGGCAGCCGTCGCGACGGCCACGGGAGCCGCGTGGCTCAGCTCGCCGCGGCTCCTTGTGCTCTTCGTCGGCCTTCTGACCGGGGTGGTAGTTGGCGGTCTGCGCCTCGAGGCTCTGCACTGGTCCGTCCCGGCCCGGCTGCGGAGGTCGATGGTGGAGGTGGGACTCTGCTCGAGGGATCGGTCTGGCCGGCTCCAGGAGCCTCGGCTCCGTGGCCGCCCGGTCCGGGTCGGGCGGAATGCGAGGCTGCGGTGGAAGCTTCCGCCCGCAGTGACCCTCGCCGACGTCCTGGCGCGTCAGGCGGCGATCGAGGGCCGGTGCGACTGTGCCCTCAGCTGCTGGGAGGAGCGTGGATCGCTGGTGATGGATGTCCTCCGTCACCGGATCCCCGACCACGTGCCCTTCTCAGACTTCTACGCCGGGCCGCGTCCTCACGGTCAGCTGCTCCTTGGCCTCGGGATGGGCCGGCGGGGAGCGCTCTGGGTCGACCTGGACTCCTGTCCGCACCTGCTGGTGGGTGGCATGACCGGCGGCGGCAAGAGCGTCTTCCTCCGCCAGGCCTGCACGTTCCTCTCGACCGAGTACTCGCCAAGCCAGCTGCGCCTCTGCCTGCTCGACCTCAAGGGCGGGACCGAGTTGGCCCAGTTCAGCTACCTACCCCACGCCATGGGCCCAGTTGCGGACAGCGTGCTTGCTGCTGCGGACCTGCTGACGAGGGTCCGCCAGGAGCTGGACCGGCGGCTCGCCGAAGTCAGGCGATCGGTGGAGGCGGATGGCTCAGCTGCCACGCAAGACTGGCCAAGGATCCTGGTGGTGGTGGACGAGGTGGCAGAGCTCACCGTCCGCGACCTCGGCGACGACCGGGCCGCCCGGGCCGCCCAACAGGCGGCCACCGGGCGGCTCGCGGAGATCGCCAGGCTGGGGAGGGCAGTCGGGGTCCACCTTGTCTGCTGCACCCAGCGCCCGGATGCCGAGGCGGTGCCCGGGCAGCTGAAGGCGAACCTCAGCGGTACCGTGGCGTTCCGAGTCAGGGCCGCCTTGAACAGCTGGATCCTGCTGGACAGCGAGCGGGCCGCGCTGCTCCCGCCGCACCCCGGCCGGGCCCTCTGGTCCCACGAGACGGTGGAGGAGTTCCAGGCCATCGACTGCTCGATGGAGGAGAGCCGTAGCCGACTTCTCGCCAGGTGGGGGAGCCGGCCCGCTCCGGCCACCACGGGCCCTGTAACACCGTGGTGGCAAAATACCGACCTGATCTCAACTGACCCCGAGGACCAGGGGTCGTGAAACCGGTCGATGAGCCGACTGGGATCAGCATCCTGGCGGCGGGAGTGGACACCATCCACGCGTCCGCCGCTGGATCGCTCAAGCAGGGTCTTCAGCGGGAGCTCACCGAACTCCGGGCGCGGGCTGGTGAAACGGGTCTCGCCCTCGACCTCGGCTCGAACCCGGAGGGATTCATCCTCCAGCCGCACGGCTGGCGCGGCTACCCGCTCTGGCTGCGCTCGGCCCGGATCGAGCTGATGCTCGGGGCGGCCGACCCGTTCCCACCGGTCTTCGTCCAGTGGCACTCGCCGTACCTCCACACCTACGGAGTGGAGAGAGCTGTCTCAATGGTCGAGGGCTGGCTGGACGTGGCGGTGATGGAGGTAAGGGCGCCTCTCGGAGTCTCCCGGCTTGACCTCTACTGCGACTTCCAGGGCTGGGTCCCGGCGGCGGGGGACCTGGACCGGATCATCTGCAGGGCCGCTCGCCGGAGCCTGTTCGAAGTCCCCGGCCAGACCCACCTTGTGGGCCGTCGGTTCTCTGGCTTCACGTTCGGCAAGGGCGACGTCGTCTGCCGCATCTACGACAAGACCCTCCTGATGGCCAGCCGTGGCGAGCACTGGCAGGAGGAGGTCTGGCTGGACCGGGATTCGGATCTCCCGGTCTGGCGTCTCGAGTTCCAGCTCCGTCGCCGGGCCCTTCGGCGGTTCAGCCTGGAGACGCTGGAGCAGGCCCAGGACGCCCGCCATTACCTCTGGCAGTACCTGACCGAGTGGATCTCGCTAAGGGAACCGGGAGTGGACGGAAACCGCTCGCGCTGGAAGGAGGCGTCTTCCTGGAGCGCCCTGCGATCCGCCCAGCTGGGATCCCCGTCCTCGCCACTGGTACCCGCCAGGCGGCGGGAGGCGTCGCAGGAACGGCTGGTTCGCGGTTTTGTTGGGTACGCCACCTCACTCGGAGCCTTCGGACCCGAACAGGACATGGACGAGATCCTGCGCTGGGCGGGCGCGATGTCGGTCCGCTACCTCCGCGACACGGGCCGCGACTTCGGTGAGCTCGTCGAGTCCAAGCGACGGCGATCTGGTGTCGAACGGCTATTCCGCATCCTGACGTCGGGCGGCAGGGAGGCCACTAAGTGATGGAGAAGCTGCTCCTCGATGTCCGCGAGGCCGCCTCCGTCCTCGGCTGTCGGCGGACATTCCTCTACGGCATGATCCAGCGAGGCGAGCTTCCCGTCGTGAAGCTCGGGCGGCTCACGCGCATCCCAGCCGCCGCCCTCGACCAGTACGTGCGCGAGCAGTGGGGCGCGCCGCGCGACGCGCCCGCTCCTCTGCTAACCCGACGGGGCCGTTGAGGTTCCCAGGTGACCAAGCACGCAAATGGAGAGGGCAGCGTCTTCCGGCGGAAGGATGGTCGCTGGGAAGCCGCCGTGGTGCTGGATGGCCATCGCTCTCGTTTCTACGGGCCTACGCGGGAGGCCGTGAACAGGCGGCTGGTGGCGGAGCTGAAGGCTCACCAGGACGGCTCTCTGCCCGGTGGAGGTCGAGAGACGTTCGGCCGGTTCTGGGAGGTCTGGCTGCCGGGCATGCAACCGCTGCTTCGACCGAGGACCTGGATCCGGTATGAGGAGCTCGGACGCATCCACCTGCTCCCAGCCCTTGGGAGGGTGCGGCTCGCGAAGATGGGCCCGCCGAACGTCCGCGAGGTCCACCGTCGCATGCTTGAGGACGGCATCAGCCCAACGACCGCTCACCATGCCCACGCCGTCCTTCACCGCGCTCTTGCCGACGCGGTCCGCTGGGGAATGGTCAGCCGCAACGTCGCCGGCTTGGTTCGCCCTCCGCGAATCGCCAGCCAGGAGATGAAAACGCTCACTGCGGAAGAGGCGCGGGTCCTCTGCCAGGCTGCCGCCGGGAGCCGCTTCGAGGCCCTCTACGTGCTGGCGGTCACCACCGGGATGAGGCAGGGCGAGCTCCTGGCCCTGAAGTGGTCGGCAGTCAACCTTGAGCAGGGCGTCGTCCGAGTCACGGGAACCGTCACGCGGACGGAGTCCGGGCTGGCTATCACGCCGCCCAAGACGGCACGATCAAGGAGGGCCGTCGTCCTAGCCTCGCAGGCGGCTGCAGCCCTGAAACGTCATCGTCTGGGCCAGGCTGAGGAACGAGCTCGGCTGGGCGACGGATGGGAGAACCAAGACTTGGTCTTCACGGGCCCTGCGGGAACGCTGGTGGACCGGGATCAGCTAGTCCGGGGCGACTTCCTCCCGCTTCTCCAGCGCGCGGGACTGCCGGTGATCCGCTTCCACGACCTTCGCCACACCGCAGCCACCCTCCTGCTAAGCCAGGGAGTTCATCCCAAGGTCGCCAGCGAGATGCTCGGCCATGCCACGGTGGCGATCACCCTCGACCGCTACTCCCACGTCACCGAGACCATGCAGCGAGAGGCGGCGGAGTCGATGGCGCGCCTGCTCCAGTAGCACCGCTGAACCTTGCGATCGGAGTCGTGAGGAGGTCGGCCGGTTCACCGAGGCGCTTCCGAGGGGTACCGGCCCCGGGGATAAGCTATGCGCGAAATGCGTCAGCTATCGGGAGAGCGCTTCGAGGGGGCCGTCCGTCGTCTGGCGGCGTACGAAGGATCAGTGACAGTCGCCTGGGCCTCGGTACCGTCGGCCGCAGGTCAACCACAGGTTGCTGCGGTAACTGTTCGGCCAAGCTCTGGAAGCGAACCCCTGGACCTGGACTACGGACGACTGTCCCTGTGCCGAAAGGACACATCAGCCACCACCGCTGCCAGATGGCTCGAAACTGGTCGGCCTCCAACGCGCTCGAAGCTGCCTTACTTCCAGGCTCCTAAGCCGGAGTACGGGACCGCCGATTGGATTCCGAGCGGCCAGGTCTATGGAATGCTGGCTCTTCTACTGAGTGCAACCTTCTACTTCAGCCACAGTTTAGGCACTAGAGAGGAACTCCAGAAGGCTCGGCTCGATGATCCCCTGTTCGGCCCTAATCTACCGTACTTTCCAACCGCACATGACGGGCTGTTGGAGGTACTATGCGGCCTTACGCGCGACCAGGGGAGGCGCGACATCTTCGAACAAATCATCGTCCAACTGCCCTACGGGAACGCATATCTGCAAAGGTTAGAATACCTCGAAGATGCTGGACTCTTAGTTCATATTGGCTCTGTGCCAAGGCGCCAGCCCGACGCATATGCGATAGAGATCAGATGGAAGAGCCAACCGAGTGAATTGGCGGTGCGTCGGGCCAAGCGGACAGTACTGGTCGCCAGCCACCAAATTGCCTTCGACGAGGTCAAGGCGCCTCCAGCTTGGCTTGAAGCGGCGTTACTCGATCCGGCGGGCGATCTGATTGACTCGAAAGAACTTCCTAAGAACGATCGAGAGCACGCCTCATACGCGGGCACATCGGACCCATTAGCGGTCAGCGAGGCCATCGACCACTTGGCCGTCGCGTGGCAGCAACTTTTCAGGAAGCCCCTGCTCCGCCTGGATGCAACAACCGGTGGCCAGCTAACGACACCAGTAATTGATCGGAGCACGTTTAGCGAACATCTCAGCGCTCTGGCATCTCTCTATAAGGCGATGACGATCGACGATGATCTTGTAAGCGGAATTGCAACAGAGGATGAGGACAAATCTCATACCTTGCAGCGACTGCGCTTTGCGCTGGGCGCCCGAGTGACTGATGAAGGGGATCGATCGACAGTCGACGAAGCGGTACGCATGCTTCAGAGGACTAACCGGCTACGGGTGGCCATGCAGCATCCGAATGCTGAGCCGCCCCTGAGCGACGCCTTCGCCAATCTGGGGATTGACTACCCCGTCGATTGGACTGTGGCGTGGTCCGTGATACAGGAGCAGGTCGTGGCGGCGGCTCGGCAGGTCCGTCAAGTCTTGGCGGCGATCACGTCGACGGAGTCCCCATCGCAGTCTAGTTAGTTGACCCGGTCCTCTCCCTCCAACGAGATTTCAGCGCCAAGTAGTCGCTTCATGTCGGTAATTCGCCAGACTTCCCTCGACGAAACCGTGTCGTCGCGCGGCTCGGGCGGCCGCCTGGAGGCGCCTTCGACGTGGTGATTCGTCCCCGCTCGATCGGGTGAAAGGCGAAGAGTCGGTACCCTTGGCGCCAGTGACCAACCTTCCACCAGCGATCCAGCAGCTCTTGCCCGAGATTGCCGCCGACGCGGGGCGCGCTCGCGCACAGACGCTGCTCGCCATCCAGGGGGCGGACCCCGACTACGTTCGGCCGCACATCGCTGCTATCGATGCAGCGCTCGGTGCCTCCAGCCCCGGCATCGCTGGCCTTGCCCAGCTCCTTCGTCGGGCCGAGGAGGCTGTCTCCCAGTCGCAACCAACGGTTAGGCGACAACACATAATCTCTCAGGTAGTCCTCCGCAAGTTCATCGAAGATGTCGTGCCTGGAGGCAGGCAGGTCGTGCGGTTCGACTTGGCTACTGGACAGCCGCGACTCGTTGGCACGGGCGGTGTTGGGTATGTAGAAGACTTTGTTCCCGTCGACAGTAAGACGACGGAAGACCTCTGGCAGGAAGTCGAGGGAGCCCTGAACGACGCTATTGCTGCGTCACTCGGCGGGACGGCTCTCGCGAGTCCGACTCACCGCTCGACCCTAAGGCGTGTGGTCGCACTGCACTTTGTGCGCAATCCTCAGACTCTCGCCATCCACAACCAATCCTTCAGCGAGGCCCTCCAGCAGGGAGCGATCCGTTCGGCCGAAACGCCACTCGCGGCTGAGGCGTTTCGGCGCCGATATGGCCTAGAGCCGGCCGGTCCGGAGGCGCTGCGGCTCGGAGCCGAGGCGACTCAGGGGCGTCTGGTGAACCTTCACAAAGATGGCGGGCTCTTCCGGCTCAGTGTCCAACGTATATTCGAGCATGTCAGCGACCGGTTTGAGTCGAGGGGAGTGGAGATCCTCACCCCGGCTAACGCCTCGAGCGAGTTCCTCGTGGGCGACCTCCCCGCCATAACACTCAACCGAGGCACAGGTGCAGCCGGCCTAGCCGAAGGAGTCGCGGTGGATCAGGCGGACCAAGTCATCATGCCGCTATCGCCGAGGTTGCTTGTGGCGATTGGCGACCGAGTTGGTAGTCGCTCGATATCAGACGACGAGGTCAACGAGTTCAACAGGCTACAGGTGCACCTGGCGAAGGACTACGTGGTGCACAGGCCGGGAGCCGGTCTGGCGGCAGGCATCCAGGCCCGGCGCATGTGACGTCGCACGACCGACGCGGGACAACACGACCGCGTCTATTCAGCGATTTGGCCTGACGGCAACCTTGACGGCAACCCGGGCGTACACGAGTGTTCCTCAGCGGTGATTGGCGGACGCTGCTACACGGGTTTGAGGTCAAGACGGACAATGGCGGGTGCCTGTGAACCCTGGACATCGAACTTGAAAACCGCTGAGGCGGCAACGCTTCCGGGGGTTCGAATCCCTCTCCCTCCGCCAATGTGATGTCTCAGGTCATGGTGCCCGTCTGTCGCAGGTGATAGTGCCCGATCCGGGCAGGCTGCTGTGGCTGGTAGTTCCGGGTGGGGTCGAGGGTGAGTTCGCGGATGAGGGTGCCGTCTTCGGCGAGGATGCGCACCTGCTGGTCAGCGATGAGCAGGCGGACGGGTTGGTGCTTGAAGGCACGGCCGACGCCGATGTGGAGCAGGCGGCCCATGTAGCGCAGGGTGACCTTGCCCTCGGCGTCGACCCGGTCCTGTCGCACCCGGCAGTGGATGGCGGGCTGGGCTGAGGTGGGATGGGCTTTGAGCCGGGCGGTGAAGGCAACCAGTGGGGTGTCGCCGTGGAGGGCCCGGTGCGGTCGGTGCTGGTTGTAGTAGGCGCGGAAGGTGTCGAGCTGCAGCTGGAGGACGGCGAGTGATGCAGCCGGCGCTTGTTTGGCCAGGTACTTTTTGAGGGTTTGGTGGAGACGCTCGACCTTGCCGCAGGTCTGGGGGTGGTAGGGCCGGGAGTTGGTGTATCTGATCCCGAGGCGTTCCAGTTCCGACTCGAGCAGCCCCTTGCCCTGGCGTGACTTGGCGGTAAAGACGGCGCCGTTGTCGGTGAGGAGGGCGGCGGGGAGGCCATGGCGTTCTGTGGCTGCGTAAAAGGCTTGCACGACGTCGAGGCCCTTGACGGTGGGGAAGACGTCGCTGGCGAGGAGCAGGCGGGAGTGATCGTCCAGGTAATTGAGGATCTCCACCCCGCTGCCGTCGGCCAGTCGCCAGTGGGTGAAGTCGCTTTGCCACATCTCATTGGGCAGCGCCGCCTCGAAGCGGACAAAAGAGCAGCGTGGCCGCTTGTGGGGTTGTGGGGTGATCAGGCCCTGGCGTTTGAGGATGCGCCAGATGGTGGCCACCGAGGGGACGTCCGGGTGGTGCAAACGGAGGTGGTGGGCGATGGTGTGCGGGCCGCTGTCGTAGCCGGCGCTGTCGAGTTGCTGGCGCAGCTCGAGGATCGCGGTCTGGATCTCGGCGGCAACGGCATGGGGACACGATCTAGGCCGGCGTGAGCGCGGTTGGAGGGCAGGCTCACCGCCTTCCCGGTACCGAGCGACGAGTTTGGTGACCCACGCCTTGGAGACGCCGGCGCTCCTGGCCACCTCGCGATGACTTCGGCCGTCTCGGACGACGGCTTCGATGACGTAGCGCTCCACACCCATGGCCCACCCCCTTTGGTGGGCACTATGTCCTGAGACATACCGCTCCCGCGGTGGGCACTACGTGGTGAACTCACACACCTCTCCCTCCGCCAATATGAGATCGAATGACGGCTCATCAGGCGCTATGTTGGGGACCAGCGTTGCGGTGGCGATACCAACGCTGATACCAACCCGGATTTGCAAAGATGGACTCCGACGGTACGCCGACCGGTTGTTGGTAGGCTCTTACCACTGGCTTGCTGCCAGCTCACCACCGCCTGGGCCATCCCCCCAGCAGCCCTTCAGTGGCCAGGGCCACCAGGACACCGCCAGCCAGCTCCAGGCGGTCTCCAGGCTGGCCACCAACGGCCATCACGCCGATTCCCATCCGAGATCCTCCATGAGCGGCGCGGGCTGGAGGCCTAATCGGCTGCCACGGACAACTGCAAAACCGCGATCCCGGGTTCGATTCCCGGAGTCGCCTTCAGCAGATTGAGATTGGCATGGTGAGTTGCTTGCTCCTGCCGAGGAGACCGTATGGCGTCCCAGATGCCGATTTTGATACCAACCGCCGCAGTCGGCAACACGCGGTCCGAGACAGGACCGGCCCGCGGGTGCTCAACGGCAGCACCTTGCCCTCGACCACGGCCTGGGCTTGCTCCTCGGTGGCGGCCCAGCCCGCGCCCCATCGGCCTCTGCGCTGCGCACCAGCCGCTCACCGACTCTGGGCACTGGTGCCAAAGGACTGTCGCCTTGAGCGGCCCTGCCACCCGGGCGGCGAAGTCAACGGCAGAAGGAACTGCGGCGGAGCCATGACTGGGCGACGGCTCAGGTCCGGCAGTCCCCCGCCACCTCCGCGGTAGCCACGAGTTCCCACCTCGCTGATGTCCCCATCGGCAGGTTCTGGGAAGTGCGATATACCATGACCAAATGCCGCTGCCCGAGACCATTGTGCCCCTGGAGCGAGCCAGCGCGCGGATGCGGGTGTATGAGCAACTTCGGACCCTTGTCGAAGACGGGGTGTTGCAGCCGGGCGAAACCGTGCGGGACGTTGACATCGCCGCCCAGTTCGGTGTGAGCCGGACGCCGGTCCGAGAGGCCTTCCAGCTCCTGGAGCAGCTCGGGGTTCTGGAGACGCTCCCCAACCGCCACACCCGGGTCACCCCGGTGCACCCGGAGGATGCGGCCCTGATCTGCCCTCCTCTCGCGGCCCTGCACGGGATCGCTGCCCGGGAGGCTGCCGGTCGCATGACCGCATCGGACCTGCAGCGGATGAAGGAGGCGAACGCCATCCTGTACAGGAGCGAGCGCACCCGGGACCAGGTGGCGGCCCGGGAGGCGGACTACCTCTTCCACCGGATCATCATCGAGCGGGCTGACAACCCCTACCTCAGCGCCGCCATCGACTCGCTGCAGATCCACTCCCGCCGCCTCGACACCTTGTACTTCGCGCGCAAGGAGTTCATCCGCGCCTCCCACCACGCGCACGAGGCGATCCTGACCGCCCTCGCCAGCGCGGAGCGCGAGCTGGCCGCCGAGCTGGCGGCGCTCAACATCATGCAATCGGCGCACGTGTGGGTCCGGCAGAATGCCGGCAACGACCCTGCGGACGGCGTGGATGGCTGAGTCTCCGGGGAGCAGCATCCCCCCACTTCTCGACTTCGTCCGCGCCTATCGGGTGATCCGTAGCCAGCTGACGCCGACACCGGTGATTCAGGTACGGGTGCCCTCGACGGCCGGGCAGAACATCTTCACCAAGCTGGACAATCTCAACGTCACCGGCTCCTTCAAGGTACGCGGCGCGCTGTATCGGCTCTCGCTCCTCGGCGAGGCGCACCGGAAGCGTGGAGTGGTCACCTGTTCGACCGGCAACCACGGCTTGGCGGTCGCCTACGCCGCGCGAGAGTATGGGTCGCGGGCCACCATCGTGTTGCCCCGCGGGGTCAGCGGTCGCAAGGTCGACCTGCTGGGCACCTCGGGAGCCGACCTGCGAGTGGTTCCCGGTAGCCTGACCGTGGCGGAGGGTGAGGCGCGCCGGATCGCCGTGGAGGAGGGTCTGGAGCTGATCGAGGACGGCAACGACCGGGCGCTGCTGGTCGGGGCCGGAAGCGTGGCGCTGGAGATGATCTGGGCCCTGCCCGAGCTGGAGGTGCTGCTGATCCCGGTGGGCGGGGGCAACCTGATCGCGGGGATCGCCGCCTGTGCCAAGCAGCTGAATCCCGCGATAGAGGTCATCGGGGTCCAGAGCTCCGCGGCCCCCGCGGTCCACGAGTCCTGGCGCCGACGGACTCCGGTCACCGTGCCTGCCACCACCGCGGCGGGGGGGCTGGGCGGTGAGAGGCCGGGGGACCTAGCATTCGGCCTCATTCTGCAGCTGGTCGACGACATCGTCCTGGTGAGCGACGAGGAGCTGTTTGCTGCCCTTGGCCTGGCCGCCACCCACCTCGGCCAGCTCCTGGAGCCGTCCGGAGCCGCCTGGCTGGCAGCACTGGCGAGGTTCCCGGAGCGCTGGGGAGGGTGCACCGTGCTGGGCCTCAGCACCGGCGGCAACGCCGACACGGCGGAGATCTCCCGGGGTCTCTCACAGCGAGACAACTGACCCCAACTCACGTCTCCAGAGGTGGCCTCCGGCGTTCCCCCATGTGATATGTTGCGTACAAGCACTGGGCCGTCTGCGATCGGGAGGGGCAGGCCGTGGCTGGAAGGGCGGAGGACACCACGCCGATAGCGAGCACGGAGTTCGCCGATCAACAGTTGAAGCGGACCATGGGTCTCCAGCACCTGATCTTCATGGCGCTGGCCGGGATCATCGGGTCAGGCTGGCTGCTGGCGACCCTGGGAGCCGACAGCGTGGCCGGGCCGGCGTCGGTGTTCTCCTGGCTCATCGGGGGGGTTCTGGTGCTGCTGATAGCGCTCCCCTACATGGAGATCTCGGGCATGCTGCCGCGGTCGGGGGCCATCGTGCGCTATCCGCACCTGACCCATGGAGCCGCCACCGGATTCGTCATGGGTTGGGCCTATCTCGTCTACGCCCTGACCATTCCCGCCATCGAGGCCATCGCCGCTCTGCAATACCTGGGCGGCCGCTTCCCCACCGCCCACCTGACGACCATCAACGGCGCGGTCACCGTCCTGAGCTGGCCCTCCGGCGTCTTGCTGGGCCTTACCCTGCAGCTGATCTTCTTCTCGGTGAACTACTTCGGGATCAGGCTCTTGAGCAATTTCACGCTCTGGATCACTTGGTGGAAGCTGGTCATTCCGACCCTCACCTTCATCCTGCTCTTCTTCGCCTTCAAGGGCTCGAATTTCACGCAGTACGGTGGCCTCGCCCCTTACGGAATCAGCCCGATCTTTCAAGCAGTCGCCACCGCCGGGATCGTGTTCGCCTACACCGGCTTCCGACAGGCGCTGGAGTTTGCCGGGGAGGCGCGCAACCCGCAGCGCGACGTGCCCATTGCCACGGTGGTGTCGATCCTGGTCACCATCGCGCTGTACATCGGTCTGCAGATTGCTTTCACGGGGGCCTTGGACTTCCACAAGGCTGGGATTCATCCGGGAGCCTGGAGCGCTCTGACCTCGAGCAATTGGGCCAGCAGCCCCCTCTACAGTGAGCTGACCGCGGCTGGCATCGGGCTGCTCGGAGCCTTCGGGACCCTCCTCCTTATCGACGCGGCGATCTCGCCCACCACGACCGGGCTTTTGTACCTGGGCACTGGGACCAGGACCTTCTACGGAATGAGCGTGGACGGATACTTTCCCAAGAGCTTGCAGCTCATGAGCCGCTTCGGCATTCCCTGGCCGGCGCTGGTCGTTTCCGCGCTGATTGGAGCGATCTTCTTCTATCCCCTGCACGGCTGGTACACGCTGGTCGCCTTCTGCACGTCGGCCGCCGTGATCACCTACATGATGGGCGGCCTGGGGTTGCCGGTTTTGCGGCGGACCGCCCCCAACATGGTCCGGCCGTTCAAGCTGCCAGCCTTCCGAGTGTTCTCCCCGCTGGGATTCGTGGCGGCGGTGATGATCCTGTACTGGGCGGGGTTCGCCACCATCGTCAACGTCTACATCATCATCTTTGCCGGGCTGTGCCTCTTCGTCTGGGTGTATGCCCCCAACAAGGGCTGGATCAGTCCCGCCCTTGGGGCGACGATGGGCGTGGTGTTCCTCGCCTGCTGGGTGGCGGTCAACATCGGGGGCGGATGGTTCATCAACACTACCGGCAAGGTCGGTTCCGGGGCGCTCAGCTTCCCGGTCTACTTCATCCTTTTGCTGGGGCTTGTGCTCGCCTTTGGACTTATCTTGTGGTGGCGGAGTCCAGCGGAGGGTCGGCGTCACGTCGCGAGCGGGCTCTGGGTGGTGGGGATGCTGTTCGCGATCCTGCTGGTCTCGCACTACGGGGAGTACGGACCGCTGGCCAAGCCACCGCTGGGCTTCCCCTTCAGCGATCTGGTGGTGCTGGCGATCGGCATAGTGGCCTACTACTGGGGCCAGTCCAGCGGTTTCGCGACGTCCGAGATCGAGGAACTTAACCGGGGCGGAGTGACCCTTGAGCAGGCAGGTCCGGCGGTCACTCCCAATCGAGAGCTGCCCGGCCAGCCAGCGTAGCCACGCATCGTGGCAGCCACCAGCGCTTCGGCAAGGGCGGACAGCCCGTATCCGCGGCTCGGCGTCCGCCGGGTGATCAACGCCAGAGGGTGCGCGACTCTGGCCGGCGGAACCTTGATGTCTCCCGAGGTGCTGGCCGCCTACCAGGCTGGGGCGGGCGCCTTCGCCTTGATCGATGAGCTGCAGCAGGCCGCCGGCCGGCGGATCGCGACGATAACGGGAGCCGAGGCCGGATATGTCACCTCCGGGGCGGCGGCCGGGATAGTGCTGGCGACGGCTGCATGCCTAGCCGGGCTCGACGTCCACGAGATGGAGCGGCTCCCGAAGGCCACCGGGGTGCGAAAGCGAGTGCTGATGCCGCGGTCGCACCGCAACGGGTACGAGTGGAGCCTGCAGGCGGCGGGCGCCCAGTTGGCCTTCTTCGACGGTGCCGGCGGGGCGCCCGAGCTGCGTTCGGCCATCGACTCCTGTACCGCTGCGGTCTTCTTCGTGGCGGACCGCGAGGTGCCGCAGCTGACGCTGGCGACGACTGTGGAAGTGGCTCACGCTGCTGGACTCCCGGTGGTGGTTGACGCGGCCCTGGCCCTGCCGCCGGTCAGCAACCTCCGCCGTCTGGTGGCAACCGGGGCGGACCTGGTCGTCTTCAGCGGGGGCAAGTCGATCCGCGGTCCCCAGGCCTCGGGGTTCATCGCTGGCCGAGCGGACCTGGCGCTGTCGGTGGCCCTGCAGCACCAGGACATGGACGTGCGGGCCGAGACCTGGAGCCGGCGCCAGCTGGTGGCATCGAAGCAGCTGGCCCGGCCACCCCACAACGGCCTCGGGCGCGGGATGAAAGTGGGCAAGGAGGAGATCGTCGCTCTACTGGCGGCGCTCGAGGAGTACGTAGGTCGAGACCACAAGGCGGACCAGCGCCGGTGGCGGGAGCTCGCCCGCCAGCTGGCTGGCCGCCTCAACGCTGTCGCCGGCCTGACGGTCCGGGTACGGGAGCGGGACCCGTCTGGCCGTCCGGTGCCCAGCGTCGAGCTGGTGGTTGACCGAGAGCTCGTCGGACGGACGGCCGACCAGCTCACCGTCGCTCTCTTGGAGCGAGATCCCATCATCCTGCTCGATGATGCGGCGGGAGGCGAGGGTCGCCTGCGGCTGGACGTGGAGAACCTGTTGGACGCGGAGCTGGATGAGCTCGTCTCCGCGGTTGCCGACGCCGCCAACGGCGGTGTGGCCAGGACGCCCGTGGGCGTGACCTGAGGTGGTGAGGAGCGCTCGCCTCCAGCTGACCCACCGCCACGTGATCAGCGCGTACGGGATCTACACCGATCTGGGCGGGTCCTGCCTTTCGAGCACGGTTTGGGCCGCCGTCGCCGAGGCCAACCGCCGCTTCTTCCCGCTGCCCGAGCTGCTCGACCTCAGTAGGCGCCAGATCGCGGAGATGCTGGGGGTCAGCTCCACCCGCTTGGCCGGTGGAGCGTCTGTCGCCATCTCCCTGGCGGTGGGAGCCTGCATGACCGACGGCGACCTGGGGCTGAAGGAGCAGCTCCCGACGCTTCCGGGATGTCGGATGAAGTGCTGATGCAGCTCGGCCACCGCTACCAACACGCCCGCTGCGCCAAGCTCCCCCGGGCCCGGATCCAGGAGGCGGGGTCGGCTCTCGGCACCACCCCGACGAGTTGGCCGTAGGGCTGAAGGGGGATCGGGTGGTCTGCATTCTCCACCCTGCCCACCTGGACGGCGTCCGGGGCACGCTCCCGCTCACCGCGGTGCTGCCGCTGGCCCATGCGGTGAACGTCCAGGTGGTGGTGGACGCGGCGCACATGAGCTACCAGACCAGTTGGATCACCGCCAACCGCGAGCCTGATCTGGTCTGCCTCAGCGCCAAGAATTTCTGGGGGCCTAACGTGGGCGGATTCCTCTACGGGCGAGAGGAGCTGATCCAGCCGATCGCCAAGATCGACTTCACCCACTTCGAATGGGGACGCACCTGAACTTCGGACGCGCCTTCAAGCTAGACCGGACCTCAGTAGTGGCCACGGCGCTGGCCCTGCAGGAGTGGATGGAGATGGACCACGAGCAGCGCTGGCTCGGTTACCGGCGCCAAGCGGAAGAGTTCCGGCTGGCGGCGGCCGGGGAGGCCCCGGCGATGCTCGGCTGCTTCACCTTTAACGAGCACGTTGTCCCCGAGCCGCTGCCCGAGAAATTCGAGCCGCTCCGGGATTGCCCCCGATCGCCGCCCTATGTGAGACCTTGAGCGCCGTCAACGCCGCGATCATGGATTTGGGGAGCCCCGAGCGAGCCAAGCTGGTCGAGGACCAGCTGGCCGCTTCCGACCCCCGCGTCCTTTGTGTCGCGGAGGGATCGCTGCTGGTGTTCTGCACCGAGTCACTCCTGGAAGGCGAGGTCGACATCGTTGCCAAACTGCTGCGGTCCACGCTGCGTTCATGAGCGAGGTGCTGCTCCTCGACCAGCAGACGATCCGGGGCTTGATTGATCGCAGGCGGGCGCTGGAACTGGTCCGGGAGGCGTTCGCCAAGCTGGCTAGCGGTGAGGCGCAGCTGCCTCCCAGCATGAGCCTGCAGTTTGAGGGAGTCCAGGGCGAAGCCCACGTCAAGGGCGCCTATCTCGTCGGCGCCAGCAACTGGTCGATCAAGGCGGCGACCAGCTTTAGGGGCAACCCGCTGCGCGGCCTGCCGGCCAGCAGTGGCATGTCTATTGTGTTCTCTGCCGAGACCGGAATGCTGTCCGCTCTGGTGCTGGACCAGGGGTACTTGACCGAGCTGCGCACTGGTGCGGCGGGAGCGCTCGCGGCGGATCTATTGGCCAGTCCCGAGGTCGGCCAACTGCTGATCGTGGGGGCCGGCGGCCAGGCCCGGTATCAGCTGGAGGCGCTGCTGGAGGTGCGCACTCCCAGGTCGATCGTGTGCTGGGCGCGGCGGTCCGGCGAGGCTCAGCGGTTTGCCGACGAGATGACTGAGCGGTTGGGAAGGGAGGTTGCCGTTGCGGACGATTTGGAGATGGCCACCAGGACCAGCGGGATCATCGTCACCACCACCTCCGCCCAATCTCCCCTGATCCACGCTGACTGGATCCAGCCCGGTGCTCACGTCACCGCCATGGGCTCGGACTTTCCCCAAAAGCAGGAATTGGCAGCCCTGCTGTTCGCCAGGGCCGACGTCATCGCCTGCGACGATCTGGAGCTGGCGGCCCAGAACGGTGAATTGCACCACGCGCTCGCAGCACGGGCCTGCCGCCCAGAACAGGTAGTGACGCTGGGTGAGCTGGAACTCAGGCGGCGCTCGGGGCGGGGGGCCGCCGAGGAGATCACCGTCTGCGATCTGGTCGGGGTGGGGATTCAGGATGCAGCTGTCGCCAACTTCGTGGTGGAGGAGGCCCACCGCCGCCAGCTGGGGCGCGCCCTCGCCATCTGACTCCCCTCGAAAGTGGAGATCCGCTCGACAGCGGCCAGTCGCAAGCGCCGGCCAGCTCAGATGAGGCTGAGGTGGGTGAGCTCCGCCTGGAGCGCCTCTCGGCTGCCGTCCACCTCGATCGAGTTGCCCTCCTCCCTGATGAAATTGGGGGTCTTGAGGAGAGAGCCTGTCACCAGGACGACGACCCGCTCATCTGTGCTCAACCGCTGCTCTTGCAGGGCGACTCGAAGGCCGGCATAGCCAGCCGATCCCGCCGGCTCGGCCAGGACTCCTGCCAGCGCCAGCTGCCGACTGGCCTCGAGGATCTCCTCGTCGGTGACCGCCACCAACGCTCCATCGCTGGCGACGACGTCTCGGATCACCATCTCGCCGGAGATGGGGTTGCCGACGGCGATCCCGTCGGCGACGGTGTGGGGTTCGACCGCTGCCGGTGTGATTCTACCCAGCCAGGCGAGGCGCACCGGCTGGCAGCCGTCGGCCTGCACTCCGATGATGCGCGGGGTCCGGCCGCTAGCTCCGCAGGCGATCAGCTCGCGGAAGCCCTTGGCCAGGCCGCAGAGAGTAGGCCCGTCCCCGACCGGGGTGACCACCACGTCCGGGAACTCTCTGCCGAACTGCTCCCATATCTCCAACGCGACGGTCTTTTTCGCCTCCAGGGTGAGTGGGTTGACTCCGGTGTTGCGGTCAAGCCAACCGTACTCCCTAGCGGCCCATCGGGACAGCTCATAAGCGGCGTTGTACCCGGCCGAAACCCGGACCACGGTGGCGCCGACCGCCAGGCAGAGGCTCATCTTGGCGGGGTTGACGTGGTGGGGCACGAAGATCACGCACTTGAGCCCGGTGGCCGCGGCGCCCACCGACAACGACACGGCCACGTTGCCGGTGGAGGCCGCGCTCACCGTCTTGACACCCGCCCGCAGCCCCGCCTCCAGTACCAGCGCTGTGGCGCGATCCTTGTTGGAGGCGGTGGGACCCCTTGTCTCGTCCTTCACCCAGAGGCGGCTTAGCCCGGACTCCCGCCGTAGCCGTGGCGACGCGATCAGGGGCGTATGTCCCACCGCCAAGGGATACTGGATTGGCTGCTCGCCCAGGGGGAGGAGGGACCGGTACCGCCACATGGTGTCGGAGACGCTCTGGGCGTCGGGTAGGAGTTCTAGTGAGTACGCATACTGCAACTCGGGGCACCCGTCCACCCGACCGCCGAGGGCGTCCTCGATCCCAACTGGAGTCTCCCACTTATCGCGGTAGACGGTGGCCCCGGTGACTACCCCCAAGTGAGGCAGGTCCCCATCGTCTGAAGCAGCACCGCGCCGCCAAGGCGCCGCCGTTCGGATGATCGGATGGCCGGGAAATGCATGGTCGTCCCTCAGCCCAATCTGCGTAATCGGAATTACCGAAATGCGTACCGTGACACCACACGCCCTTCGACCTGCCCCAAGTGGGCGAGGCCGCTGATGAACCCTCTCAGCAGGCGTTGCTACCTGTCACCAGTATATCACATACAACCTCGACGGCACGGGTCCGGCTCGGCGCCTAGCTAGATGCCCCCGACTTCAGCTCCGAGGCGGCTGAGGGTCTGTAGCAAGTGGTCGATATCGTCTGCGGTGGAGAAGTAGTTGAGGATGCCGGCCCGCAGGTAGGTTCGGCCCCGCAGTCTGGTGGTGGAAAGCCAAGCTTCGCCGGAGATCTCGAGCGCTCGCTGGAGCTGGTCCTGGTGCCGATCCAGCTCCTCTTGATTGCTGTTCCGGGCATGCCGTAGAGCCGGCGGGAGGTGCCTGAAGCAGACGACCGAAAGCTCGGGTAGCGCCGGGACCGCTTCGAACTCGGGTGACTCCGCGATCCGCTCAGACAGATAGGACGCCAGATCGTTGTTGTGCTCCACCAGCCGTCCGAGTCCGGTCGTGCCCAGGTGCTTCCAGGACATCCACAGTTTCAGGGCCCGAAAGCGTCGAGTGCCCTCGATAGAGTACTCGTACCAGTTGAGTGCCTCTTCCGAGTTATAGCTGGCGCGGTAGTACTCAGGACGGCTCATAAACGTGGACCTGAGGTCCTCCCGCCGTTGCACCAGCAGCGCACCGATGTCACACGGCTGGAAGAACCACTTGTGGGGATCGATGGTCACCGAGTCGGCTCGCTGCAGGCCGGGGACGCGATGTGCGTCTCGCCGAGAGAGCCGTGCGGCGCCCCCGTAGGCCGCATCCACATGAAGCCACATCCCCTCGCGGTCGGCCAGGTCCGCCAGCGCTGGCACCGCATCGACGGCGCCGGTGTTGGTGGAGCCAGCCACCGCCGCGATCGCTAGCGGCAGATATCCGGCCCCCCGATCCGCGGCGATGGCCTCGGCCACGGCGTCAGCCTGGAGCCGAAAGTGATCGTCGGAAGGCACCAGGTGCAGCGTTTCTCGGGGGAAGCCCAGTACGCTGAGGGCGCGGGCGATCGAGAAGTGCGCCTGATCAGACGTGTATACGCGAACGCCCGCGAGAGCTCTCCCGCGAGGACGCTCGTGGCTGGACAGGCTCAGGCGTCGCTGCAGGTGGACATCGCGCGCGAGCGTCATGGCCATGATGTTCGCCATGACCCCGCCGGAGGTGAGCACGCCCCAGCTCCCCTCTCGCATCTCCAGCAGGTCCCGTAACCAGCCGACCACCTCTTCCTCGATCAGCGCTGCCGAAGGTCCGGCCTGCCAAAGATCCACGGACTGGTTCAGCCACTGGGTCAACAACTCCCCGACGATCGACATCACCAACGGCGGTGGCGTGAAGTAGGCGAATGAGCGTGGGTGGGCGGCGTTGAACTGGCGCGGCGCAAGTCGGTCCTGGAACTCCCGGAGGATATCCACGGAGTTGGTCGGCTCCACTGGGGCGCGGGCTGGGAGGCCTCGGTTCCCAAAGAGGTGCTGGCGCATCTCGCCGTATGACTCGGGCGCAACCGGGCGCTGCGCTTGCTCGTCATACAGGTAGCTGAGGGCCACCTGCCAGGCTTCGCTGCCCAGTCGCTCCAGCGCTGGGCGCGCCTCCGCACTCGTGTACCCGATCAAGTGAGGCTCCGGGTGCCAATCGAATGGCTCCGCTGGCGAGGCCGACCGAGCTGCTGGGACCTTCGACTGATGCTGGCTCGGCGGGCCGTCCTCTCCCGGCGTCACCAGCCTCTTCCCATTGCTCCAACCCGGGCGTCCTGCGCCCGTCTTGCTGTCCGATTGTTCCCAATCCGATCTATTTATGCAGTATACCGTCGAGCCGTCGGCACGGGCATCTGTTAGCGCTCGCGTTGTTTGACCATGCAATGGCAGGGCTGGCTGAGGCGGAATTAGGCGTTGGGAGCTGGTTGGCGATGGGTATTGTGGCCAACCGTGTTCAGTGGAGCGGGACGGCGCGGCGCACCACGTTCAGGTGGTGGTGCGACAGGTGGCTGGCTCGCCGAGGTGTCGATGGGACGGAGGACCCGGCAGCGCCGGGCACGAAAACACAGCTCGGTTAGGACCTCCTTTCCGAACGGTCTCATCAGGCGCCGGGCTGATCTCGCCCTGGGACGCACCCCTTTCCGAGCGCATCAGCCGCTCTCGCCATCCTCCTTGGTGGCGAGGTTATCACCTAGTCGGCGCACCCCAGAAGTCAAGTCCCACGTAGTGGTGTAAAAGCGGGCGGAACTCAGGGATAGATTCATCAGGCCGCTAAGCCGGCAGTTAGGGGGTTGGTGAGGCGGTCTTGGTTGGCGGGGTCCAGTCGGGCCATGGACT
>Ga0307373_10000342_pt1 | contig 88673 bp, 83 predicted proteins | sample OX2MG_FD_202534 | JGI IMG/M metagenome (GOLD analysis project Ga0307373, IMG submission 202534) | Soil microbial communities from Risofladan, Vaasa, Finland - OX-2 | ecosystem: Environmental > Terrestrial > Soil > Coastal area > Acid sulfate soil | place: Finland: Risofladan, Vaasa | collected...
TGTGGTCCAAACGAATGAGCTTCTCCTCGAAGTCCACTTGGTCCCAACGCAGCGACCCCCCCTGTAGGTTCGCCCGCCCGTCTGGGAGAGGAGGAGGATGGCCACTCGAAGATGAGGTGGTGCAGCCGGTAGTGTCCCTGAACCTGTAGAAAAGTGAATAGCGCATTTTGCCTGTGAAGTCATGGAAATTCTTTTTTTAAGCAGCAGCTTTTTCTTCCCCTCCGATATCGCGGTAGCCGTTGATGCGGTGCAGCTTCATTTGTCCGCTAATCCAGAGTCCAAAAAACACACGCAGTACGGCTCCCTCGTTAGGCAGCGCGGCTTGCGTTTTAACTCTCCGCCGGAACTCCAGTTGCATCCGCTCGATGGCGTTGGTGGTACGCAGTGACCGCCACTGGCTTTCCGGAAACCGATAGAACGTCAGCAGGTGGTCACCCGCTTCCTCGAGAGAAGCCGCCACGCCAGGACACTGCTTCTTCCATTTCAGCAGGAACGCTTCGCGGGCTTTCCGAGCGACTTCCAGAGTCTCCCCGTACACGATGCCGTGATACTCCTCGCGCACCGCTTCGTGCGTGTGTTTCGGCGCTTTCGCCAGCAAGTTGCGCAGCTTGTGTACCGTGCAGCGCTGCAGCGACAGCCCGGGCCACCGCCGATCCAGCGCCGCCGCCAACCCCGCGTTGCCGTCGCTGATCACCAGCCGCGGACGGCCCATCTTCCGCGCCGCCAGATCGTCGAGCAACAACTGCCAGCCGTCGGCGGATTCCGCTCCCGTGGTCATCAGGCTCAGCAGCACTTTCTCGCCGTTCTCCCGCACCCCCAGAGCCACCAGCACGGGCAGCGAAACCACTCTCCCTCCACTGCGCACCTTCGGATAAATCGCATCCAGGTACAAATACACGATCTTTTCTTCTGCCAGATCCCGCCCTTGCCAGGTGCGGTAGCTTTCTTCCAGCCGCAGCACCAGCCGCGACACCGCGCTCTTGCTCAACGCCGCCCCGCTCAGCAGCGGCTCCAGCGCTCCGCGAATCCGTCGCGTGTTGGACCCCGACAGATACACTCCCAGCACGCTCTGCTCCACCTCCCGGCTACTCCTCCGGTACCGCGGCACCAGCTGACTTTGCCACTCGCGCTCGCCGCCAGCGGCCTCCGCCAGTCGCGCCCGCGGCACGTCCAACTGCACGGTGCCCGTGCGCAGGGTCAGCCTCCGGGGCTTTGATCCATGCCGGTAACCGCTCCGCTCCGCCACCCGCTGGCTGCGCGGCGCACCCAGCGCTGCTTCCACTTCCTCCTGCAAAACTATCTCGATAATTTCCCTCACGCGCTCTCGAATCGCAGCCTCCAACCCCTCTCGCAGAGAACCCTCTTGGCCCATCTCCACTGCAGTGCTAGTCTTCGCCATGGCGTATTCCTCCTGTGCCCTGAACCTCTCGCTAGGAGATTCCGGGCTTTCTCCTTCAATGACTTCTCAGGAGAATACGCCTTCTACTTTTCTACAGGAATCGGGACAGAACCTGCAGCCTCCAGGATGCGCAGTTCCTCTTCCACGGCAAGCATTCTGCGAATGGGTCGTTCGCGGAGCTCGTTGAAGTGCTTCACCGCAGCGGCGGGATTTTCCGGGATATACTTCCGCTTGACGGCGAGATCCAAGACGCACTTCAGACATTCCAGCTCTCGATTGACGGTTGCTCCTTTTTATGTGACCGGACCGAGTTTTTGTACCAAAGGATGTGAGAGAGTGAACATCACAAAACCCTTTGTGCAATGGGCGGCTCACAGGGAGCCGTAGGCGACCGGAGAGCCACCCATTGCGGCGCGAACGCCGCCGGAGCCGGCGGCCGATAGCCCAGCGCCGAGTGCGGCCGCCTGGTGTTGTATTCCACCCGCCAATGCTCAATCACGATCTGCGCCTCCTGCAGCGAATAGAAAATCTCCCCGGCCAGGTCAGGGAACCAACCGCCAATTTGTTCTCGGTTGGCTCTCCGTTCACCAGATAGCGCGAGCCCTTAGGATTTTTGGCCGCGATTTTCGCTCCGGCGCTATTGCGCTCCTCACCCACCAAAAACAAAAGACCAAAATCCCGCGCGTTCCCAGAGGGCAATTTGTCGGTTGCTCCGACCATTGCAGCGATGATGCCTTTCGCGTCACACGATCCGCGTCCCCAAATCCAGCTGTCATCCTCGCGGGACGGAAAAAACGGCGGCACCGTATCCATGTGCGTGGAAAGCGTGACGGCTGGATGGCCCAGAACGCGAACACGTTGAAGCGCTCACCTTCGACGAGCATGCGTTCGACATGTCCGCCGGAATGCGCCGCAATGCGGGACAGATGGTCGAAAAGGAATGACGCCACCTGCGTTTCATTGTTAGAGATCGACTCGATGTTCACTAGAGATCGAGTCAGTTCGAAAACACGGTTCATGGCGTCTGATGGACGAAGCTAGTCGAACCCCAAAGTGAAGTCAACTGAATCAACGCCGCCGAAAATGCGATGCGGAGATCATTTCGGGCTTCGCTCGAACCGTTTCCGCCGCGGAAACTGGGAATGCGAGTCGCATCCGTGGATTCGCAGTGTGTGTTAACGTAGGCTGGCTTTTTGGTTTCCCTCGAGGAGAACATTTCATGGGCTCGCGGAGCAATCGCCGCAGCGATCGCATTTCGATTTCTTTATCGCTCGAAGCGACCGGAATCGACGCGGACAACCAGCCGTTCATCGATAGCGTGACGACCATCGTGCTGAACCGGCATGGCGCTCTGATCGCGCTCAACCGCCCGCTTCGCATCGGACAGACCATTCGCGTGAGCCGCCAGCTTTTCGATGGCTCGCGCCGCGAAGCCGACGTGCACGTTGTGGCGTGCGAAGAGGGAATCTCGGACGGAAGGGCCTATGGTATCGCGTTCGCCGACGCAAACCTCGATTTCTGGGGCATCGAGTTCCCTGCCGCCGCGCAGGCCGCGGATGCGGTTGTGCGCTTGCTGGTCGAATGCGGGCATTGCGGCCGCCAGGAGCTGGCGTATCTGAATTCGCGCGAGCTGAAGGAGTTCGAGGCAAATCGGCTGTTCGCGCGGCAGTGCCGCACGTGCGAGTCACCAACAATTTGGAAGCAGCCAGTGGAATCTCTGCGCCACACGGTCGGAGCCGCGAGCGATTCGCGGCACACCGACGCCGACGGAGCGTCCCCAGAGCGCGAAACCACGCGATACGATACGCGACTTACGGCTTGCGTTCGTCAGCACGTCGGAGCGGAGGAAATGGCCGTGTGCGAAAACGTTTCGCGGCAAGGCATTGCATTCCGCAGCCGCCGCAAGTACGACGAGGGAGCGCAGTTGGAGGTCGCGGTTCCGTACACTCCGGGAACAGCCAACGTGTTTGTTCCCGCGATTGTGGTACACGTTCGCGCGCTGCCAACAGCTGGCCTTTATCGTCACGGAGTGAAGTATCTGCGGAAGGATGTGGAAACCGTGTAGGCCTGCGGCGCCGCTCGCCGCGCAATCTCGAGTACGTTACTCGCTGAGCACCGGAGCGTGCTCCGAATGACGGGTCAGATTATAGCGCATTGAAATATTGATAAAGACGCGGCCGCAGGGTGTGTCAAAGTAAATCGCCATGGCTTCCGTGTCCGCGGTACCGCGAACTGTTTCTTCGGCCGCGTGCATTTCAGGCGGGTGAACCTTGAACTGATATCCGCGGTCGTTCAGCAGCGTCACGGCATTGCCGATCATCATGTTCGCCAGTTCGCAGACGGTCTCGCGAATCACTGCCTCGGACTCTTCGACTTCGTAGCCGGCGAGTGCGCCCGCAACGCGTACGGCTGTTCCTGCGTCCATATCGAGAATCACGCGCCCTTCGATTTCACCGCGAATTGCGATCCGCACGGAAACACCTTTCGGCCGGTAGCCTTCTTCTTCCATGCTCAAGTCGCTGACTCTTGTTGGGCCATCGAGCGCATGAGCCAAAACCGAATCGGCGGCGCTGATAAATGGCTGGATCAGTTGCATCTTCATGAGCGTGCTTCTCCCGCCGCGGCCGGCACACGCACGCCATCGTCGTCATTCAAAACGTAACGGATAATTTCGTAAAGCACGTCTGGCTTCACGGGCTTCTGCACGAAATGGCGCGCGCCCTTCTGGAGCGCGGCAAGAATATTGTCCTGATAGCCCACCGAGGAAACCATGACGATGCGCGCCTCGGGATGCTGGCGGACGATTCGCTCGACGGCTTCGATGCCCTCCATCTGCGGCATGGTGATGTCCATTAGGACGATATCCGGTTTGGTGCGCGTGTATTCCGTAATGGCCGTGCAGCCGTCGCCGGCTTCGCCAGCCACCTCACCGCCAAACGCATCGATCATCTTCGCCAAGCTCTTGCGCGCGAAGACCGAGTCGTCCACCACGAGATAACGGACGGGTTGGCTGTCCGGTTTTCGAGTCAACGGCGTAAATGGTCTCATGAGCTTCTCCTCGAAATACTGCTTCCATGCTTGATTCAATCGCGACGTTCCGCTGGATTTTTCACTCGACCCGCGCCAGCCAGTTCTTCCGCGCATTCGGCATGCAGGAAACTGGCCAGAGCTTCGAGGCCCAACACTCGCGTCACGTGTCCCCGTTCGATCGCGCTGCGCGGCATACTGTCCACCACACAGGAACTGGCTTCCTGCGCCAGCGTCAATCCCCCCGCGTCTTTTACCAGGCGAATGGCGTCGGCGCCGTCATCTCCCATACCCGTCATGAGCAGAGCAATGGCGTTCGAGCCAAATTCCTTCGCGACAGAGCGAAACAACACATCAGCGGAAGGGCGGTGGCCATTGACCCTAGCCGAGTCGGAAACGACCGCCATATGGCCAGCGACCGTGCGGCGCACGAGCAAATGGCGATTGCCGGGGCAGATGAACGCTTGTCCCGCGACGAGCGGATCACCGGAACGCGCCTCACGCACTTTGATCAGCGAGTTTTCATCCAACCGTTTCGCCAGCATTTCCGTAAAGCCCTCGGGCATGTGCTGCGCCACGAGGAAACAGCCGCCGAAGTCCGGCGGAATTTGGGAAAGCATGTATTCCAACGCGTTCGGACCTCCCGTCGAAATTCCGACCGCCACGACGCGCGTGGGTGGCCGCTGATACAGGCCTTTGGGCGCGGAATGCGTGGACCTCGCCGGACGAATTTCCGCCATCATCTTGGGAGAACCTGAAATCGCTGCAGCTTTGATTTTGGCCGCCAGTTCGTGAGCGATCTCCTGCAAATGGCCGCACACGGCATTGTCCGGCTTGGTCACGAAATCAAATGCGCCCAACGCAAGAGCTTTCAGCGTCGCCTGCGCGCCTTCGCGCGAATGCGCGCTGAAAACAATCACAGGCAATCGGTAGCGGCGGGTGATTTCGCGCATCATTTCGATTCCGTCCATGCGTGGCATCTCGAGATCGAGCGTCACCACCTGCGGTTTAAGTTCCTCGATCTTCTTCAAGCCGAACGATCCGTCCATGGCCGTGCCGACCACCTTGATGGTTCCGTCTTTTTCGAGAATCTGCGGAATCAGCTTCCGCATAAGCGCCGAATCGTCCACGACGAGCACGCGGACCCGATTGCTCATGCGATGGCTCCGAGCGCCGGCGTGCGCGAAAAACGGTTCGCCACCGCTGCCGTGTTCAGGATCAGAACGACCGTGCCATCTCCCAAAATCGAAGCGCCGGTAACCATGTCGGAAGCCGCCAGACGATCATCGAGGGCCTTGATGACCAGTTCTTCCTCGCCCAGCAGCGCATCGACGACGAGGCCGAACTTGCGCTCACCTGCTCCAATGACAACGACGAACGCCTTTTTCGCCGTCGCGTGCGCCTGTCCGGGTACAAGGCGATCCAGATGCACGAGCGTGAGCAATTGATCTCGCAGACGGATAACGTCGTAATCATCCACACGATGAATCTCTGCGTCAGCGACGCGCGTGATCTCAACGACATTCGCAAGCGCCACAGCGTACAGGCGCCCTCCCACTTGGAAGAGCAGCGCTTGAATGCTGGCGAGCGTCAGCGGCACCATCACACGAAACGTCGTTCCGCTTCCAGCCTTGCTCTGGACTTCCACTGTGCCCTTCAATCGTTCCAGGGCTCCAGCGACCACGTCCATCCCCACGCCACGGCCGGAGATTTGCGTAACTGCGTCGGCTGTGCTCAGTCCAGGTTGGAAAATCAATTGCGTTGCATCTGATTCCGTAAGTTTATCCGCGTCGGCCGCAGAAATTGTGCCAAGTTCAACCGCGCGAAGGGCCAATTTCTGGCGATCAATGCCCCGGCCATCATCGGAAACTTCAATCACCACCTGGTTTCCCTGATGATACGCGTTGAGCTTAAGTGTTCCGCGCCTCGGCTTTCCTTCGGACACGCGCTCTTCGGGCGGCTCGATGCCATGATCGACGGCATTCCGCACCAGGTGCGCAAGCGGCTCGGCCAAAGCGTCCAGGATGCTCTTATCGAGATCCGTATTTTCGCCGGCAATCTCCAGCATGACGTCGCGGCCGCAAGTTTTGGCTGCATCGCGCACCATGCGAGGAAATCGCCGGAACAACTGCTCGACCGGAACCATACGGATTTTCATTACCGATCGCTGCAAGTCTTCGAGCACGCGCGACTGGAAAGCAAGGGCGTCCGCGAAGCGATTTCGCAAGGGGTCTTTGGCGTGGCGTTTATCAAATTCAATAATCGTCCGGTGCAGCATGGATTTCCCGATAATGAGCTCGCCAATCAGGTTCAGTACGGTATCAATGCGGGCCGTCTCGACGCGCAGCGTATTTTCAGCGGCCGCGAGAGTCGCCGAGGGGCGCGCGGCGCGTATCGCTTCCGCGCGTTCATGCTCTGGCTGGACTTGCGGAAGCGCACCTCGCTCCATTTGTGGCGCTGCGGTCGACCCCCGCGCGTCCGCCTGCGGCAATACCTCGAGCAAGCCTTGTGTTGGTTCTTGATCGTCGGACAATTGCTCGATAACGATGGCCGAGATGACGGATGGGATTTGACACTTCTTCGTGAAAGCCTCTTTCGAGAGATCGCTGGCGATGGCCGCTTCGATGTGCGCCGCGTATTCCGCCGCAGCGGCGTCCGCCGGAGCAAGGGCGAGAATGGCTCCTGCGCTTTCGAGTACTTTGTGGATGAGCTGAAATGCGGCGGAGCGCATTGCGCTTGCGGGATCGATTTGCAACGCGACGTTATATACAGTGTTGGCATGCCTGAGCGTATCCGCGATCCGCTCGCGCTGCGTTTCGGTCCAGTCGAAATGCGGAAGGAATTCGCCGTGTGGTATCGGCGCCGCGTTGTTTCGAGACGGCTTCTGTGCGATCCGGCGAATGTGCTCGCGAAGCGCGTCGCCAGACGGCGGCTCGACGCCTTTGCGATAAGCGGCCAGCATGGCTTGAAAAGTATCCGCAGCGGTGAAGATGACTTCGACAAGCGAGGCTTGGGCGGCTTGAGCTGTTTGTGGCGCGAGAGCATCTTCCATTTCATGCGCCAGCGCGCTCAGTTCCTGGAATCCACACGCCGCCGAATCCCCCTTCAACGTGTGTACCACGCGGCGCACGCGGCGAATCACCTCAGGGTCGCTAGCGCGCGCTTCGAGCTCGAGTCCGGCCTCATTGAGGTCTTGGAGCAGATCCTGCGCGGTCTCGAAGAAAAGCTCGCGCAGCTCGGCAGAGCGTTCGTCGGGGAAAAAGTTCATGCGGGCACCTCGATGCGCTGGTATGCGGTGCCGTTATTCTGATGAATCGTTTTGAATTTTGTGGTCAGGCCGAAGAGGCTTTCCGCATGTCCCACGAAGAGGAAGCCTTCGGGATTCAGGCAGCGATAAAATTTTTCGATCAGGCGTTTCTGTTCCGCCTCATCGAAATAAATCATTACGTTGCGGCAGAAGATCACGTCGTTGCGCTGTGGCAGATATTCCGCTTTTAAATTGTGGAAGTCAAATTGAACCAGATTTTTCAATGCCGGCTTGATCGCATACTTGTCGCCCATTTTATCGAAGTAACGCAGACGGCAGGTGTAATCCACGGCCAACATCTGGCTGTCCGTGTACTGTCCCTGTTCGGCCTGCAGCAGCGCGGAATAGCTGATGTCCGACGCGACGATCTCGACTTTCCAGGGCGGCGGAACCACGGGCTTTGGCGAAGGCATGTCGCAGGGCAAGGGATTGCGCAAATAGTAGTAGGCGAGGGCATCGCAAATCTGAACCGCCATGGTGTACGGTTCTTGTCCCGTCGAACAACCCGCGCTCCAGAAGCGCAACGACCAGTCGCGGCGCTCGTGCTTCCTACGCAATAAATTCTCGAGCACCACTTTCGAGAAAAGATCCAGTTGCGGAATGTTGCGGAAGAAACTCGTCTCGTTGACCGTGAGATTTTCGACCAGCGCTGCGAGTTCCTTCTTTCCTTCATGGCTTGTGAGCAGCCGGTAATAGCTATAGAACGAATCCAAATTGCATGCCTTCAACCGGCGCTGCAAACGATCGCGGAGGAAATGGACCCGGTGCTCGTCGAAGCACATGCCACATTCCTGGTAGACGAGGGTCTGGAGGAGTTTGCGTTCCGGATCGGTCAGCTCTATCGGAGCGGCGAGTGTGGCCATGGCGTTTTGTGAAATGGGCTGCTGATTGCCTCGGACCGTTTTCAGAGAACTAGACTGCGACTGCTGGCTCGGTCACTTCGGATAGGCGGCGCAATTCCCCGCTTCTTAGTACCCTGGTCAAATCCAAAAGAATGATGAGACGTTCTCCCAGTTTCCCCACCCCGGTGACGTAATCGATCTCGCCATCGAGAAAGACGGAGCTGGGAGGCTCAATTTCCGAGGGAGGAATTTTCAATACCTCCGAAGCAGAATTGACGATAAGCCCCACGGTACGGCTATCGATTTCGACCACGACGATGCGATTTTTCCTGCTGTTCTGGACATTGCTTTCGCCGAATCGTTTGCGCAGGTCCATTACGGAAACGATTTTCCCGCGCAGGTTGATCACACCTTCAACGTATTCTTGAGCGTTGGGAACGGCTGTGATTACCGGCACGCGCACGATTTCACGGACGAGAGCGATGGGGATGCCATATGTCTCGCGCCCGATTCTGAGGCCAACAACCTGAACGTCTTTCGCCATGATCTAGCTCCGCGTCCCTTAAACTCGCACGAGATCAGGACGATACGTGTCTTCCGAATGGCGCTCGTGTTCCGAGTCCTTGCGCCACGACGGAACGGCCCCGCTCCTCTGGCGCGCGTCGCGCTCGATACGGAAGCGGTCCATGCTCTCGAGCAATGCGCGCGAGAGCTTGGACATCTGTTCGGCAGCTGCTGCGAGTTCCGTGGAACTGGATGTGGATTGCTGCACCAGTTCGCGCATTTTTTCCATCGCCCGCACCACGCCCTGCGCTCCCGAAGCTTGTTCCTCGACGGAAGAATTGATCTCCTGCGTGATTTCCGTGAGCCGCGTGGTGGCTTTGGCGATTTGGGAAGACCCGTTCGACTGTTCCATGGTGGCCGCGCCGATTTCCTGAGCGAATTTATAGACTTCCGTTACCACGTTCGAAATTTTCCCGAACGCCTTATTCAGGTCCAGCCCCAGCAGCAAACCTTCCTGCACCATGTGCGTGCTCTGGCTCATATTGTCGACGGCTTCGCGCGCTTCCTTTTGAATGCCCTGAATCAACTCCGCGATTTCCTTGGTCGACTGCGTGGATTTTTCGGCGAGCTTTCGAACTTCGTCGGCCACAACGGCGAAGCCCAGCCCGTGCTCGCCGGCGCGGGCCGCTTCGATCGCGGCGTTCAGCGCAAGCAGGTTGGTCTGCTCCGCGAGGTCGTCGATCACCTCGATGATTTTTCCGATTTCGTCGGCGCGCTTTCCGAGCACTCCGATGCTCTCCGAGGAGGATTGGATCGAAGCGCTGGTGCGGTTCAGACCGTCGGTGGTCTTTTCCATGGTGGTGATTCCGGTTTCGACCTCGACGCGGGAACGGTGGCAAATATCCAGGAGGATTTTTGCAGTATCCGCGACGCGCTGGATCGATGCGACCATTTGTTCAATCGAGGAAGAAGTCTCCGCGACGCTCGAGCCCTGCACCTGTGTATTCTTCACGACATTCTGGATATTGATGCTCATCTCGTGCATTGTGCTGGTGACTTCATCAATAGCGGAAGCCGCCTGGACGCTGATCTTCGCCGATTCCTCGGAAGCCGCAGCCATCTGATTCGCGCCGGCCGCGACCTGTGAAGCGCTGTCGCGCACCTGCCGGACAATTTCGCGCAATCCGTGCGCCATCCGGGAAAATGCGGTGGCCATCGTGTCGCGTTTCGAGAGCGGTTCGATCTCGACCGTCAGCTCTCCTTCGGCGACGGCAGCCGAAACTCCCGCCATTCGCTTCAGGTGGTCCACCATCGTGCGGAAGTTGTCAGCTAGCCTGCCGACTTCGTCGTTCCGGTGAATATCGATGTTATGTTCCAAGTCGCCCGCGCTGCCAATTTCGTGAGCTACCTCAATCAGATGACCGAGGGGCTGCGTGATGGATTTCGCAGTGTAATATGCGATCCCTAGGCCCAGCAGGATCGCCAGGATCATCCCGAGCGAGCTTCCGATAGTACTGATTGCGCTCGCCCACGCGGCGGATGCGTTAGCATCCTCAAGCGATTTTTGTATCCGGGTATTTGCATCGTCGAGTGTATTTACGTCTTTTCCAATCCAGGAGCCCGGTTTCTTTTCCAAGTAGAAAACCTGAAGATCGGAGACAGTCGTATCACCGGAATCGACCTGATGACGCTTGTCGATCAGGGGTTTGGCAAAATTCTGATACCAATCCTGCTCGCTTTCGCCGACCTGAAGCAGGGCGCTGCGCAGCGTTTCGTCGTTTGTTTTCATCCGCTGGTTCTGAAGATAATCGGACAAATTGGCTTCTTCCGTGTTGGTTTTGGCTTCGAGCGCAGGATCGCCGCTGAGCAGGAAATTTCTCAAATCGAGGCGCGTCTGCATCATCTGGTAGCGCACGCTTTCAATCGTCTGCACGCTCTTCAGCGTGGCCGCCGCTTTGCTCCGAACGGCGTGCTCGCGCAGCAACGCGGAAAGATTCACGCTGAACACGAGCAACAGGATGGCGAGAATGGAGCCAAAGCCGAAGTAGAGCTTCTTACCGATCGTCATTGCTAAACTCCTTGGCGCACTGCCGCAGCTACGGAAACGGCTTCCGCGCTAGCGAAAGCGTTTTACTCACTGCTGCGGGCTGAAATCAAACTCGACGACCTCCGTCGTTTCCTTCGGCCCAGGCGCAAACTTCCAACCCTTCAGCGCCTTGATCGCCGCTTCCACCAGGAGGGGGCTTCCACCCACGGCGTGCGTGCTCTTCACATGGCCGTCGGGAGCGACAACCGCTGCGATCTTCACTTTTCCCGTGATGTTCATCTGCCGCGCGATCGCCGGATACTCCGGCACGACGCGGTGGCTGACCTTGCGTTTCGTGGCAGCGTTTTGACTCACTGCAACCGGCGGGAGCAGGAATATCGCGCCGAGCAGACCAACCAGACCAAGACGGAAAACTATATTTCTCGTGTTCACGGACAATTCTCCTTGTGAGGTCCTACCAGTCCAGGGGTCGTAAATGCACGGCGGATACCAGTCCTAAGAACTAGTCTATCGGTGACATTCTAATATTCCAGTTGTTAGCTAACGTATTGTAATATCAGTTAGATACAGAACAGTTGGTCAAAAAATCGAGTTGTAGTGGTTCGCGGCAACGTCTCACACGACGGATTTTCGGCAACTCGGCGTCTCAGATTGAGAGCGCCCGGTGGCAGGCAATGTACATTTCAGCAACCGCTCCCCTAGCGGTTCTTGACTCAAAATGAGATTGCGAGCTACCGTAACTCTACTCTGAATTTAAGTTTTAGTACGCGCAGGCCCCTGAACCTCTATGCGTGCACGGTCGCGACCGAGAGACCTCTCCTCTCCTCACGAAGGCAGCTTTCAACGCCTTCTCGCTGACCTTTTCATTTCCGGCCGGAAACGTTCCCTCGAAAGTGTTATTCGCCGTTTTTGCAGTGCGGCCAAATCATTTTTTGACTTGGATGGCGCCAGTTATTGGGAACTGGTCGCACCGGATGAATCCGTTGTTCGCCACTCAGTGGGCCAGCCGCATTTCCGCGCGGGCCACGAGCGCATTCAGTTGAGCGAAAACGCACTTTTTGCGCGAGCGATTGCTGAGCACCGCGCAATCGTTACCCATCGGCAGGGCAAGGGCATCGGTCCACAAGACGCGGCGTTTCACTCGCGCTGGTCAATGCTTGTTCCTGTGATTGTTCCCGTTCGAGCCGAAGGTGGCCAACTCGGCGTGTTTGTTTTCTTACGCCGCACTTCCCCGCTGTCTTCCGAGCAGGCGACCGCGAAACAAGCCGAAACGTTGTGCGCTATGTTCGAAGCGACCATTGCCGCATCGTCCCGCGTACCGCGTGCCGGCGCTGCTGAACTTCGTGCGCAGAGTCTGATGAATCTGGCGGTCGAGCTGAAACCTTCGCTGCGGCTGCCAGAGTTTGTCGACCGGTTCACGCTTCGTGCCGCAGAAATGCTCGGCGCTCGTGCCGCGATTCTAGCGCTAACGCGAAGCGCGCATCTCGAGACTGTCTATTTCCACGACTCCGATGGCCGGTCGGGCCAGTCGGAACGTCCCTACTTCGATGCCGCACTTACTAAACTTGCGGCAGACCATCCAGAAGCTCTGCTGCTGGGATCGGTTGCAGCGCTGATGGGTTCGCGATTGGCATCGTCGTTAGGCTGGCGCGATCTTTGCTTCGCGCGTCTTACGGGCCGCGACGGCGATTTGCTAGGAGCTCTTTGTTTAATCGATTGCGCACACAAACTATCGGAAGCCGACCGAAATTTGATCCATGCGCTGGCCGGTCATGCGTCGGTGGCGCTGGAAAATTCGCGGCTCTTTTCGCGCATCGAACAGTCCAAGCGCCAGTGGGTGGAGGATTTCGACGCCATCACCGATTTGATTGTTGTCCACGATCCACTGAACCGCATCGTGCGGGTCAATCGCTCTCTGGCGGAAGCGCTCGGATCGCGGCCGTCAGAACTGATCGGAATGAGTACGCTTGCGCTCAGCTCGATCGCCACCGATTCCGCCGGACGTACATGCCCGTTCTGCCGCGAGCCAGCCAGAGCAGCGGAGGAATCCGTCTTGAGTTCCGGTGCGCACGCATTCCTGATCTCGACTTCGCGCATCGGAAGCGGCCTCGAAGAAGGCTCGCGGACCATCCACATACTCAAGGACATCACCGAGCAACGCACCTATCAGGCACAGCTTCAGCGCGAGCGCGATTTCAACACCAAGATTCTGAATCATACGCAAAGCATGATTCTCGTCCTCGATACCGCGGGCCTGGTGAGCTACGCAAATCGCCGTTGCTATGAAGCGGGATATAGCGAGAAAGATTTGCTCGGAAGACCGCTCGCGGAATTTGTTCCGCGCGACCGGCGTAGTCTCTTCGAGACTGCGTTTGAGAGTGCGCTCCGCGGTTTCGCGCCGGAAAATCTGGAAATCCCGGTTGTGCGCGGGAACCGAAGCACGGGCCGATTTTCCGTCAGCCTGAGCCCGATGCGCGACGAACAGGGACACGTCAATAGCATCGTGGTGGTGATGGCGGATATCACTGACGCCGCCGTGTTGCAGGCGCAACTCCGGCACAGCGAAAAAATGGCCGCTCTCGGCCAGCTTGTATCTGGCGTGGCGCATGAGATCAACAACCCACTCGCCGCGATCGTCGGATATTCGGACCTGCTGCTCGAGAATCCGGACGTTTCCGAAGAGGCAAAAGAAGAGCTGGGCATTGTGCTGCGCGAGGCGGAGCGCACCAAGGAAATCGTGCAGAATCTGTTGCGTTTTGCGCGCCAGATGCCAGCCCGGCGCGAGGCGCTCGATCTCCATTCCGTTTTGCGGCAGGTGCTGCAGCTTTGCTCCTATGGCTCGACGGGCCAGGGCGTCGAAGTCCTGGAATGTTTGGGCACACCGTTGCCGCGCATCGTTGGCGACGCTCACCAGCTCCAACAAGTGTTTTTGAATATTTTGAATAACGCCTACGATGCGGTGCGCGAAACAACGCGCGCTGGGAAAATCGAAATTCATACTGCCGAACGCGAAGGCTTCGTCGAAATCATAATTCGGGACAACGGCACGGGCATTTCCGATACGGATCGCATTTTTGAGCCGTTTTACACCACAAAGGAAGTCGGCAAGGGCACTGGGCTGGGCTTGAGTATTTGCTATGGCATCGTGCGTGAACACGGGGGTGAAATTTCCTGTGTCAATAATGCCGATGGCATGGGCTGCGCATTTATTGTGCGCCTGCCCGCCGCAAAAGATTCGGCGCTTGCAGCCGTCTCGGACGCGGCACGATAAGCGGCTGAAAGAGGAATGATGTCCAACGATCTGCGCATCCGATTCCTGGTGGTCGACGACGAGCCGTCGATCCGCAAACTCTGCATGACCATCGGCGAAAAGCTGGGCTTCATTTGCTCGGAGGCCGAAAGTGCGGAAATCGCGCTCCCGGCTCTCGAAACGCAGCCCGCCGATGTGGTCATCGCCGATCTCAAACTGCCACAGATGGGTGGCGTCGATCTGTTGCGTCACATCAAACAATTTCTGCCCAGCGCCGAAGTAGCCATTATGACCGGCCACGGCACGATCGAGTCCGCCGTCGATGCCATGAAGCTTGGAGCGTATGACTACATCGAGAAGCCGTTCCGCGTGGAAAAACTGCGATCTCTTTTGCAGCGCATGGCGGAAAAAGTCCGGCTCGTAACTGAAAACCAAATCCTCCGCGAACGCATGGACACGGAAGTGCGGCTCGACGGCATTGTCGGCACATCCGCGAAAGTACAGGACGTTTTGCGCATGATCGCGCGGCTGAAGGATTCATGCACGCCGGTGCTGATCGCCGGAGAAAGCGGCACCGGGAAAGAACTGGTTGCGCGCGCCATTCATTTTCGGGGTCCGCTGGCGCAGAAGCCGTTTGTGGCCGTGGATTGCGGCGCGTTGGTACCCACGCTGATGGAAAGCGAGCTCTTCGGACACGAGAAAGGGGCATTCACGGGCGCGATTAAATCGAAGCTGGGACTCTTTCAAGCCGCGAACGGCGGCACAATTTTCCTCGATGAAATTGGAGAGCTGCCCCTCGAAATGCAAGCGAAGCTCTTGCGTGTGCTGCAGGAAAAGGAAGTACGGCCCGTGGGCAGCAATGGGAACGTTCCCGTGGAGGTGCGCGTGATTGCCGCCTCGAATCGCGACCTTGAGGCCGCCTATCGCGCCGGAGCGTTTCGCAAAGACCTTTTCTTTCGCCTGAACGTAATTACCGTCCATATGCCCGCGTTGCGCGAGCGCCGCTCGGACATTCCCGCCCTGGTCCACTGCTTCCTCGACCGCCATGCACCAGGAGAGAATGTTCAGGTCAGCGCCGAGGTGATGAAGGCATTTTTACAATACGATTGGCCCGGGAACGTTCGCGAACTGGAAAACTCCGTTGCTCGTGCCCTGGCACTCGGTGACCGGCACACCATCGGCGTCAAAGATTTGCCTCCAGCGATTCTTTCTGGCCAGGAGACGGCGGGACACGCGGAAGATTCGAGTACGCTTGCATCCAACGCCCTTGCCGATATGGAGCGCCTGACGATCCTACGCGTGTTTGAGCAGGCCGGCGGCGACAAGGCGCTCGCGGGAAAGATGCTGGGCATCAGCCGGGCAACGCTATACCGGAAGCTCAAGCAGTATCAGATTCCGTTGCGCGGCGCCGCGAAAACGGTCGCTGAAGAAATGGCGCGTCAGTAGTAGCGCGCAAATTCGCAGTCTCACGAAGCGGCTGGGCGCACCTCTCAGAATCCGAATCGTGAGACACTTTCGTCGCAGCGTGAGACAGCCGGGAGTTTCGCCGCTACTGCCTCCCTGATAATTCCTCTCTTTGCAATGCTTTAGCTTTTCTTTCGTGTGCCGCTATTTGGCTCTCCTCTTGCTCTTCTAACTCCGAAGGCGCGGTGGGCATGGTGTATTCGGGCGCCATGGCACAGCCCGCGATTGCCCAGCCGGCAAAAGGAAGAGTGCGCTTTGAGAGGCAAAAGCACCGCGGCATTGGTTTCGAAGCATTCGAGCCATTCCATGGTCGGCAGGCGGGCGAAACTCCTGCGCGTAGCCATGATCGTACGTCCTTCATCGGAAAAAGTTCGCGACTGGATCGTCACATGAGCGGTCTGACGGAAAAATCCGCGCTGTCGAAGCAGCCTGCTGCATCACTGGGGGAAAAAGCCGAGGCCATTGCGGCTGCGTGGTCCGAGGCGCGGCTTGTTTACCCGCTCTATTATTATTTAGCCACGCATTTCCATCTCGAAATCCCGCCCGTTCACGAGCCGGCGCTTCCTGCCGCCTGCCCCGCATCCGAGCTCTTCGGCCGGATCATGCGATGGCTAGACCAGATGGATACGGCCGTGCGGACAAATCAGCTCCGGCAGCTTTTGCATTCCCTGAAGGAAATTAAGCCCGAAAGCTTGCGCGCGGTGATCCTGCGTTTGTTGCGACGTCCGGAAAAAACGCCGACGGATCGCGACAACATTGATCTGCTTCTCGCCACGTACTTCGCGCTTTGCGCGCCTGAGGATCTTTATTCGTGCGAGATCACTTTGGCCGACGTCGCTCAGGTTCTCCGCAGTGTTCTCCCTGACGCCGACCCAACGGAGCTCGAATGGTGCGTGCCTCTGGACCAAGTCCTCGAGGCTATGAAGCAATGCCACGGGCTTGGCGAAGTTTTCGCGGCGAAACTGCTGGAAAAAGGGCGTGAGCTCAAGGACGCATCCGGGTTCATGTTCTACGATCCGGCGGCGCTGGTGGCGTTCACGCGCTTTAATTTCTTGCTGCGGCGGTCCTTCTTCCGCCTGCTGCACGCGGACTTACGCGCGATTCGCGAAGGGCTCACGGACCTCGAACGCCATGGCGTCTCGGCGGTCGATTGCAGTTCTGCAGGACTGACGGCGCAAGAAAGCGTGGCGCACCTTCGTGAAATTTCGCTTTCTTGGCGCCAGCCAATTTCATCGGACTACGCCGAGGAATCGGCGAACCATACCTTCGAGCAGCTTCTCGCGATTCGCGCGGCGGTCGAACGCACGCTCGGCATCTCTCCAACAGAACCGAAGGTGTCGGTCATCGATGCGATTCCTGCGATACCGAACGCAAGACCGCAAGCGCCCGCTCCGGCGGCAGATTCCCCAATAGAAGTTCCTAATCTGACCATTCATGCGACTCCGGCGTCGGCTAGCAAGCAGGCACTGACAAATGCGAAGTTAGCTCCAAGAAGCGCTGGCGCGACGGAAACTCAGGCATCTCCGACCACTACCACGATAGCAAAAACGCACCTGCCGACAGCGAAGCGTGTGGATTCAACTTCACCTCGCGCAGTACGCTCGACAACCTCCCAACCGAGTAAAAATGCCAAAGGTGTTTCGCCGGAGAATCGGCTCGCGCCGCCCGCAAGCAAAGTTCCTTCGCCAGAGCTCGAAGAGTGCCTCGAAAGCATCTGGGAGCAACTGATCGAAGCGCCACCCTCCCGTGGCCGCTCGATGAGCACGGTCACGCTGGGCGAAGCGCGCATTCTGCTCTCCGCGTGGGAAGTCAACGCCTTTGTAAGCGATGGCGGCCAGGTCTCCGAGGATCTTCGCCGCGCTGTTGCTGCACGGGCACTGGTGGTGCTGGCACGCGAGGAACAGAAACGCTCCGGTGATGCGACGAAACTGAATGACGCGATTGCTCTTGGCCGCGACGAAATGTCCTATCTGCAGCGGTGCGTCGACGAAGCCCAACGCATGAAGAACACGGAAGCGGCCGTAAACCTCGGCATCACCGCGCGCCGCTTGCTTTCCGCCATGGAGGGCGCGCAATCCTAAACGCATCATTTTTTCAGCATGGCGCCGCGACTCCGCGCGGTTTAAGCGAAATTTCTCATGGCTTGCGATGGATGCAATGCCGCTGAGAAAAAATCTCAACATGAGACACTAGAGGCTATTTTATTGGGAATTTCAAGCAGCCCAAGCACCGGAGTACGCACGTTAACTCCCTAAGATTCAGTGTGATAGCACAAACGGAACGCATTTGCCGCGGCTGCGGACAATTGGCTCGAATCGTGCATTTATGCTTCAGGAAAAGTAGCAGGAGGATTGTGTGTTGAAGAAGGTTCTCGTGGTAGACGATTCGATCGCCGCGGTCAAAATGATGCAGGGAATTCTTGATCAGGGCGGCTACGTGTCGGTCGGTTTGAGCGATCCGCTGCGGATCGAAGAGACCATCACGACGGAGCACCCGGGCGTGATCCTTCTCGATATCGTCATGCCCGACCGCAACGGGTTTCAAGTCTGCCGCGAGCTGAAAGGAAACTCGCTGTTCGGAAGCATTCCCGTGATCCTTGTAAGTTCGCGAAATACTGCCAGTGACAAATTTTGGGGCCAGCAACAGGGCGCCGACGCCTATATTGCCAAGCCATTTACTCCCGAAGAGCTTCTCGAGACCGTGCGGAGATTTGCGTGATGGCCGACGAATTCAGAAACGACAGCGGCCCCGAGCCGGCGTCCGGACTTTTCGCCATGGAACCAGAGGCGGCGGAAACACGCGATCTCCGCGACATGCCAGACATGATTGAGCCACTGGACGGCGAAATCCTCGCTACGGAACGCTCGCCCGAAAGCCAATATTGTGTTTTTCGCGCTGGGCGCGAGCGCTTCTGCCTTTCTGTTCTGGCCGTCGAGGAAGTTGTCGACTGGCCCCCGATCACGCGCATTCCGCTGGGGCCGACATTTTTGATGGGCGTGTTCAATCTGCGCGGTTCGATCGTTCCACTTGTGGATATTGCTTTCACCGAAGGCCGCCGCCCCGGCCTATTGCCGCGACACGTTGTGGTGGCTGCGCTGCTGGATGAGGCGCATCCCACGTGCCTGCGCCTAGGCATCGCCGCCGACGAAGTCATCGGCACGTACACGGCGGCGGATGATTCGCTGCTCGATCAGATGCCGAGCGAGGTGCCGCATTGTCGCGGGATGCTGCGCCACGATGATCGGCTCGCGCTCGTTCTCGATTTGCCTAGGATGCTCGAAGTGTTTCCGGTGCCCGTGATATGAGGCCCGCTGGGTTCAGCAAGCAGAGATCCGCCGCGCACATTGCGGTTATTTTGCTTCTCGATTTTCGGAGGATGTCATGAAATCGCGTCTCAGTACGACCATTTGGATGCTGATTCTTTGGGATGGGGCCGCGCTCTTCGCGGTCCTGCTCCTGGCGTTCGGGGCCGGCGCCGCCGCCCACGGGCAATCCCTGGGGGATTTCGCATCGCTTCCCAGTGGAGCCTCGGGCAGCTTGCTGGGTGCCGGCGCACTGGTCCTCCTGACGTTTCTGCTGCACGTGATTTTGCTGCCGAAACGAATTCTCTCGCCGCTCGCCGAGCTCGCCACATTTTCTGAACGCCTGGCTTCCGGCGATTCGCGCGCGAAGGCCGATGTTGACTCTTCCGACGAGTTCGGGTTCATCGCCGACAATTTGAATCGTAGCGCTTCGAAGCTGGCGCGTTCCTCGGTGACTCAGGAAGCTTCCGAATCGCTGCAGCGAAGCATCACGGACTTGCTGAACTTGATCAACCAAGTGGCACGTGGCGATCTGACGATGCGCGGCCGGGTGACCAACGATGCGCTCGGCAACGTCACCGACTCGGTCAATTTCATGCTCGAGAACTTCAACAAAGTCATCGAGCGCGTTCGCAAGGCGGCCATCGACGTCAGCACCAGCGCCAGCCAGATTCTCCTTGCCGCCGACGAAATGACCACGGGCGCGACGCAGCAGGACCAGGAAATCACCAACACGTCCTCGGCCGTCGAGGAGCTCACGGTTTCGATGAAGCAGGTCTCCAATAACGCCGAAGCCAGCGCCGAAGCCGCGCGCCGCGCCCTGGATGCGGCGGAGCAAGGCAACCGCGCCGTACGCGATACGCTCGAAGGCATGCAGCGAATTCGCGCTTCGGTGCAAGCGACCGCGAAAAAAATCAAATCGCTTGGCGATCGTTCGCTCGAAATCTCTGAAATCATCAACGTGATTAACGACATCACGGAACAGACCAACCTTCTCGCTCTGAACGCCGCCATTGAAGCCGCGCGCGCCGGGGAAGCGGGCCGCGGCTTTGCCGTCGTGGCTGACGAAGTCCGGAAACTCGCCGAACATTCGCGCAGCGCCACCAAAGACATCGCTGCGCTCATCAAAGCCATTCAGGCGGAGACGAACGAAGCGGTCGTCGTTATGGAGGAAGGCACGAAAGAAGTGGAAGTCGGCGCCAGCCTCGCGGATCAGGCCGGCAAAGCGCTCGAAGCCATCTCGAGCGTTGTCCGCCAATCGGCCGAACTTGTCCAAGAGATTTCCCTCGCTTCCAAACAGCAAGTGCGCGGCACGGAAGGCGTGGCGAACGCGATGCAAATTATTTCCGGCATCACGCGCCAAACGTCGCAGGGCGCCCGCCAGACGGTCGCAACCGTGGGCAACATGGTGAAACTCTCCGACCAATTGAACGAAGCTCTCGCCCAATTCCGCCATGCCTCGAAGAATGGCTCGGAGAATGCCGAAGAGTCGCGGCCCGAGCCCGTCCCGGCAGGCGCGCGCCGCTGACGCGTGACGCGAGAAAACCCGGGGCGCATGATCTGGACCGAAAATGAAAGAAAAAGCGACCACCGTCATAAGCGAGTACGAGCTCGACGAAATTCGCACGCTCATCGAGCATCGCTCGGGCATTTTGTTTGACGCTTCGCGCGAGCGTTTCTTCTCCACGCGCGTCCGCGAGCATATCGCCGGAAAACATTTCGCCGGCGGCACGGACCTGCTGCGCAAGCTGCGGGCATCCAACGTTGAATACGAGGCGCTGGTCGAGCGCCTGCTCACGCAAGAAACGTCCTTTTTCCGCTACCCGGCGGTGTATGAAGCGCTCGAGAAAAAGGTCCTCCCTGAACTGCATATCAAAAAATTCTGGGAGAATCCACGCACGCTGCGCATCTGGAGCGCCGGCTGCGCCACGGGCGAAGAACCCTATTCCATCGCGATCAGCGTTGCCGATGCGCTGATGTTCGCCGAGGCCTGGAACATCGAAATTCTGGCCACGGACATCAGCAAGCACGCCCTCATGCACGCGGCGCGGGGCGTCTATTCCCGGCGCAGCCTCGAGCAAATCTCGCCGCGGCAACTGGACAGTTATTTTTCCTCCGCGGGAAATGATCACGCGGTCAAGCCGCGCATCCGCCGCATGGTGTCCTTTGCTCCAATGAATCTGGCGCAGGCCGTTTATCTGGGCCGCCTCGATTGTATTTTTTGCATGAACGTGATGATTTATTTCTCCGAACCGCGCAGGAATTCCCTGATCCAGCATTTCTACGAATATTTGGAGCCCGGCGGCTATCTTTTCCTCGGGCACTCCGAATCCATTTCAAACGTACCGGTAAAGTTCGAATCCGTCGTTTGCGGCGATTGCATTCTCTATCGCAAGCCCGCCAGCGAAATGATTTACCGCGGTGCCGCGCTCGTCGAAGGAGCTTTGTGAGCGACTCCGGAAAAAGCGCCATCGACGTTTTCCTTCAGGAGGCTTCCGAGCACCTGCAGTTTTTGCGGGAGTATTCGGGCATCCTGCAAGAGCCGCAACCGAATGCGGAGGATCTCGCCCGGTTATACGTCGCCGCGCATACGCTCTGCGGAAATTCAGCCACGTACGGTTTCCCGCTGTTTTCGGAAATCGCCGGCAAACTCGCGCACGTTTTCCAGTATACGCGCAACGCGCCGCTCAACTCCGACACCATCGCGCCTCTTACGGAATTCCTCTCGGATGCTATTTCCGTGCTTGAATTCGATTTACTGGAAATCAGCGACTCCGGCACTGAAGTCACTGCCGATATCCAAAGTTTCAAGCAGCGTTATGCGTTCGCGTTTCCGCCCGCTCCGCCAGATGCCTTTTCTTCGACCTCACAGCTTAACTCGCAGGAAACCGTCAACGCTTGTACTCACGGAACGGCGCGAACAAATGGCTCAGAACTGGCATCAGCGTACGATCTACTGCCGGCCGATGGCGACGTCCCCGGCGAGGTTCTTCAGTTCTTCATCCCTGAAGCCGAGGAGCATCTCCAGACGGTCACCGAATGCGTGCTCGCGCTCGAATCGAATCCCAGTCCAGAGGACATCCATCGGCTGTTCCGGTCAATCCACACGGTCAAAGGCTCGGCCGCGCAAGCCGGTCTGCACCGCATTTCGGCAATCGCTCATCGCGTGGAAGATCTCATCGGGCGGATGCGCGACGGCACGCTCGCTCCCAACACGGAATGTACGGACCTCTGCCTCGAATCCGTCGATGTACTGAGGAGATTCCTGCACAACGACTGGCCGGATGAGGCTCGCGCACGCGCGGCGGTCGATCTCCTGCTTTCACGCATCGCCGATTTTGCTCCAGAGGAAGCCGCCGAAGGCACCTCGACGAACGTCGTGGGGACTGGGACCGGGGAGGTTTCTCGCGAAACCGTGCAATCCTCGCCGGTCTCCGCTGCCGCGCACACAGTCCCTGTACCCAGCGCGCCACCACTTCATTCTGTTCGCATCTCGCTCGAGCGTCTCGACAAGATGATGAATGCCGTCGGCGAACTGGTGATTAACCGCACGCGCATGGTTGGCCGGCTTGCCGAGCTCGAGAAGCTCGTCGAAATCCTGAGTTTTTCGAAAGGACGCCTGGCCGAGAAGATTTCCGGTTTCCAGGACAAGTACGAATTCAATTGGGTCGGATCGTTTCCCGCGCCGAAGGAAGGCGCCAAGCAGTTCGGCTATCACGGTGCCGCACCGGCGGGCACCGATGGCCGAGACGCCTTCGGCGATTTTAGCGAACTCGAAATGGACCGGTACGACGATTTCAATATTCTTTCCCGCTCGCTTGCGGAAATCTCCGCGGACGTCAATGAAGTCCTTGCGCAGCTCGGCGGCTTCATGGGCCGTGTTGACGCTGATATCGATGAATTCACGAAGCTGGCGCACCACCTACAAGACCAAATCACCCAGGCCCGCATGGTGCCGATCGGCAATCTGTATGCGCGCTTATCACGGACTGTGCGCGACGCGGCAAACGCCACGGGCAAGAAAGTGGATTTGGTTCTGGACGGTGCGGATACCGAACTGGACAACAACATCATCCAACAGATTTCAGACCCCGTGATCCACATTGTGCGCAACGCCGTGGCGCACGGCATCGAGGACGCTTCCGAGCGCGCGCAGCAAGGGAAAAATCCCGACGGCCAGATCACCGTTCGCGCCTATCATCGCGGCAATCACATCTTCATTGAAGTCGAGGATGACGGCCGCGGTATCGATTCCGAAAAGATACGCGCCCACGCCCTGGAAGCGGGTTTCATATCCTCCGAGCAGGCGCGCCAGATGAGCGAGCGCGAATTGCGCGGACTCCTCTTTCTGCCAGGTTTTTCCACCGCTCGTGAGAAAACCGAACTTGCCGGGCGGGGCGTAGGTCTTGACGTCGTCAAGTCGAATCTGGACGCGCTGAATGGAGAAGTTGAGATTCGCAGCGAAGCCGGCTTCGGCGCATGTTTCACGTTGAAAGTGCCGCTGACGCTGATCATCTCCCAAGCCCTGTTTGTCCGGTGCGGAACCTCCATATTCGCGCTGCCCTTCGCCTTCGTCGAAGAAATCCGCCGCCTGCGCCCGGAAGAAATTGAAGATATCGGCGGCAAGCTGCTTACGAAGGTCCGCGAAGAAATCATCGACGTCGTGCGCCTCGACGCGCGGCTCGGCCTGCCTCATCTGGAAACCGCGAATGGCTATTTCCGGATGGTCATCGTCAAAGTCGCCGGGCGCCGCGTCGGTCTGGTGGTCGAGGAAGTGCTGCGAAAAGACGAGGTGGTGATTAAAAGTCTCGGAGAATTCCTGCGTAACGTGAAGGTCTTTCCGGGAGCGAGCATCGCTCCGGACGGCAGCTTGATTTTGCTGCTCGATTTGCACCGCCTCGCAGCACAAGAAATTACGGAGCACACGTCGCTCGCAGCCACGGCCGCGACCGCGCGCGTTTTTGCTCCCGGAGCTGCTGCCGTCGCTTCCGGCAGCATCCCCGCCGAAGCGATCGACGAAATTCAGGTTGAGCGTGTTGTCGTCGTCGCCGATGACTCAATCAGTGTTCGCAAATTCGTGGCACGCATGCTCGAAAAACACGGGTACCGCGTCCGCCTGGCCTCCGATGGCCTCGAGGCTGCCGAACTAGTGTCGCAGTCAGGCGCACATTTGATCGTCACGGACCTCGAGATGCCGCGCATGAATGGTTACGAACTGATGAGCCACTTGCGCCAAAACCCGGAAACACGGCGAATTCCGGTAATGGTGGTGACGTCGCGCGCGGGCGCGAAGCATCGCGAGCGCGCCCTGAAGGAAGGAGCCGCGGCCTTTTTGACCAAGCCGGTTCAGGAAGAGCAGTTGCTCGCCGCCGTCACGAAAATCCTGGGTTTGGAGAAAGCTGGAACCGACCGCCGGCCTGTTCCGGTAGCCTAGCCAATGAGCACAACGCCCAAGAAACTTCGCGTGCTGATCGTTGACGATTCCGCGTTCATGCGCAAAGTGCTGCACGCGATCATCGCCGCCGATCCGCAGTTGGAAGTGGCCGGTCAGGCGAAGGATGGCCACGAAGCAGTTTCCATGGCCGAATCGCTGAAGCCCGATGTGATCACGATGGACATCAATATGCCGCACATGGATGGACTGCAAGCGACCGAGCATATAATGTCGCAAAATCCCCGGCCGATTGTAGTGGTCAGTTCCGAATCTCGCGAAGGGGCGGCCAGCACGCTCGTCGCGCTCGAACTGGGCGCCATTGATTTTGTCTCCAAGCCTTCGAGCGGTGTCGACCTGGACATGAAATCGGTCAGCGACGATCTCAATCGCAAGTTGAAAATAGCCGCAAAGGTTCGCGTGATTCGCACCGCCGCCCGCGCGAAGCACCATGCGGCGAACGGGCATCACCCAATCGCACATCCGCCGAATGCAAATGACAGCGGAGATGCCGCATCGGAAACGAATCGCTTCCCGGTTGTGGTGATCGCCGCGTCCACGGGAGGTCCGGCCAGCGTCATGCGTGTTGCGGCTCGCTTTCCCGCAGAGTTTCCGGCGGCTATTGTGCTCGTCCAGCACATGCCTGCAAATTTTACGAGCCAGTACGCCGTCCAGCTCTCCGAAGTAACGGAGATGAGGGTGAAAGAAGCGGAAACGAACGAAACCTTGTGTCCGGGCATTTTTTATGTCTGTCCCGGCTCGCATCACCTTCGCATTTCGTCCCTCGGCCGCATCGTGCTGGACGGTGGACCGCGCGTTTCGGGCTACCGTCCGTGCGCTGATTTGACGATGGAGACGGCCGCTAACTGGGCCGGCGCGATGACTGTCGGCGTGGTTCTGACGGGCATGGGCAACGACGCCTCACGGGGCGCTCAGGCGATTCGCGCAGCGGGCGGTATGGTGATTGCGCAGGATGAAGCTACTTCCGTAATCTTCGGCATGCCCGCCGAAGCCATCAAGACTGGCGCGGTAAACCAGATCCTGCCACTCGAACAGGTTTTTTCCAGCCTCGAAAAACACGTACGCCAGCTGATTCGCTTATCCCAGGCGGTGCCGCGGTGAAGATCGCTCCCAAAGAACTCCAACCGCCTCGGAGGCAGCGCCGCAGTGAGTCTGTGATCTTATTCGCTGTCGCGGGGCAGACATTCGCGATTGGCGCGAGCGCCATTCAGGAGATCCGCAGCACCGATAGCCTGTCTTCCGCAGCCTCGGAAATTGCGCTGGAAGACGTTTCGAAGGTTCGCCATCGCCTCCGCCGCGGGCAAAGACTTTATTACGTTGTCAACGCGTGCGCACACTTCGGTCTGCCGGCGTCACGCCCCACGCTTGTTCTCGTTCTGCGCAAGTCTCGCGTTGCTGTTCTGGTGGACCTGATTGATCGAATCGAAACGATTTCCCTGCTCATGGCGCTTCCGCCTTCCTTTTCGGGGTCGGAGCGCGCGTGGTATCGCGGCTTGACGTTGATCGGTGAAATGGTTGTGCCTGTACTGAATCCCACCGGATTTTTGACCGAGTCGCAGATCGCGCAACTCGACGCTTTTGACCGCAGCACCAGCAATGCCGCTACATCGGACCACTCTCCGACGCGGAACGAGGCACAAGGGATGGCCCTCCGATGAACGTCGTCATGGAATCACAGCGGAAGTCGTTCGTGCTCGTACCGATCGGGTGCCGCAGGCTCGCGTTCGCGGCGGAATCGGTTGTCGAGTTGGTTGCCACCGGCAAACTGCAGACGTTTCCGCATCACACACGATGGATTGCCGGCGTGATCGTCCGCCGCGGCCGGGTGGTTCCCGTTTGCGATGTGGGCCGTCTATTCGGCGAAACAGATGCGCCGCTCGGACGTTTTTACTTGATCGCCGAATGGCGAGCAGGCGATACCCGCGACTGGTGCGCGATTCCGGCGGCGGGCGAATGCGAACTTGCCAGTGCGGACGAAATTCTGCCGGCGGATGCGACCACCGGAAGCAGCTCGGCGTATGTCTCTGGCCTGGTTCGCGCCAGCGAGGAAAACATAGGGATTTTGGATTTGGCGAAACTCATTCACGATCATGAAAGAGCGTTCGAACCCGACGCGCCGGAGCCTGTGTCATGAATCTGGCCACTGGGTCACAGCCGAAAATTCTGCTCATCGACAGCAACGTCTACTTTTCGAGGAAGCTGAGCGACGCGTTGAAAAAAGAAGGCTTTGAAGTGCTCGCCAGCGCGCAGGCGGCTTACGCGATGACGATGCTCGAATGGAATACTCCGGCCGCCATTCTGTGCGCCACCAATCTGCGCGAAATGAACGCGTACGAAATCGCGCCGCTGCTTCGCGCGGACGCCAAAACCGCGAATATCCCGCTGATCGCCGTTGGCAACGGCGGTGACCAGGCGCTCATGGAAGCGTTTGGGTCAGGTTGTGATGATTACGTCGACCGTCGGCGCGGCGCTGACGACATTGCCGCCCACGTGCGGGCCTTTCTGCTGAGCCGTCAGGAGGGTTTTCAGCCCACGCAAATGGTTCCGAGCTCGATCACAACACTTACCGGCGATCTTTCACGGCTCGATTTGCCCGGCGTGATTCAGATGCTCAGTCAAGCGCGGCAAACCGGGGCGCTTAACATCAATTCCGGCGACACCGACGGCGTAATCTACTTTGACGGCGGCGAACTTTCGCACGCGGAATGCGGCAAGCTGTTTGGTGACGAAGCTGTCATACACATTCTCAAATCCTGCGAGGGCGCTGGAAAGGGCGTTTACAAGTTTGTTTATGGCGTCACCGCGGCGCATCGTACCGTGCTGCGTTCGTCGACGGATCTCATGCTAGACGCCATGCGTGAACTCGATGAAGATGCGCGCGATGATAGCGAAGCTGCATCTGAGTCACGCGATACCGAGGGACAAAATGCGGAAATCGGCGCGCCTCAAATCGCGGCCGAGCCTGCACATGCTCGAATCGTCCGCGACCCGGCTGAGTTGGAGCAACCATGAGCGAAGCCGCCAGCCTTCCCGCCGAGCGCGTGCCCACGGTGTATTTCATCGATGACAGCGCCACGATGCGCGAAGTGATCAAAATCGCCTTCCGGCGCGAATCGATTCAAGTGATCACATGCCACGACGCCGCATCCGCCCTCGAACAGTTTGGCAAACTCGCGCCCGACGCCGTCATTACAGACGTCATAATGCCCGAGAAAGACGGATACGAGGTTTGCCGGCTCATCAAGGGAAATCCAGACCTGCGCAAAACGCCCGTGATTTTAATGTCCGGCGTTGTGAACCGCAGCGTCGCCGAAAAAGCCATCGCTGTGCAGGCCGATGAGCTGATTCGCAAACCATTTCAGCCGCAGGAGCTGATTGCCCGCGTCAAGAATCTGCTGAACCCGAAATCCGCCGCTTCGGTTGCCGAGTGCGATCGCTCTGCTTTGGAAATCTCGCGTCCAGCGGTCAGCTCGTTGTCTGGAATTTTTGCCAGTCCGGCCCCCTCCCCATCCGCGATGCCGCCTCGGCCAGTTCCGTCTGCCTCCCGACAGCAGGAACGTGTGTTTGCCGCGCCAGCGCGCGCGACGGGATATTCTCAACCGCGTGCTTCGGGTTCTGCGTCAGCTGACGTCCAAAAACTTCGTTTCGAGCTGCAACGTCTCGAAATGCTTGTGAAGAAACTCCAGTCCGAACTTGAAGCGGAGCGGGAATACGCCGCCTCCCTCGAATCACACCTCAAAACATTACAAGAAGCCGACTGAGCGGGTTTCGGTAAGTAATGCCGTCAGCCGGAATAGACCAACGTAAACCACGCTGGCGCCGGCGCTTGAGGCTATTTGTTCAGTCGAGACGTTTCGAGTGCAGGAAGCTGCGGACGACCTCGGCCGTGTCTTTATGCTCGCCGACGACCTCATAATTCATCTGCTGCATATCCTGGTCAGAAATCTTTCCAGCGAGATCCGTAAGCGCGCTAGCGATTGCGGGATGCTGCTGGAGGATTTCACTCCGCACAATGGGCACGGCTTGGTAGGGCGGAAAGTAATGCTTATCATCGTCGAGTACAGTGAAATCAGATCCCACCAACTGGCCGTCCGTGGTGTTTCCAGCAACGATGTCCACCTGATGATCGAGCAGCGCGCGATAGAGCAGGCCTAAATCCATGATCCGCGGCTCGCCAGCGAACTTCAGCCCATAGGTCTTGACCAATCCATCGTATCCGTCGGGGCGTTCCATGAATTCGTAACCAAACCCCGCACGCCAGGAAGGGGCATATCTCGCCGCCTCGGAAATCGTCTGAATTCCGTAGCGCTGCGCGTCATCTCGGCGAACCACGATGGCGAAACTGTCGTTAAAGCCCAGTGGAGGCTCAACAACCAGCCCGAAACGTTTCAAATATTCCTCTCGGACACGATTAAAAACCTTGGCAGGGTCGCTATCCGGATTCTCTTTCAAAATCGCGGTCAGCGCGGTTCCTGTGTATTCGACGTACATATCGATCCGGCCCGCGAGTAAAGCTTGCTGGCATATATAGGTACCGCTCAGATAAAAGCGCCTCTCGACGTGGATTCCCGTTCGCGCTTCGATCTGCTGCGCCAATAGTTCACCGAGAATTGCCTGCTCAGGGAAATTTTTCGAACCAACGACGATCGTGTTCTGCCGATTGACGCAGCCACACATAACGAAAACGATCCCAGCAAGCCCGGATACTATGTAACGTCGCATTGAGGTCATCTCGGATGGCGCAGGCGGCGCTCGAGCATCCCAATGCCAACGTCCGCGGCGAGAGCCATAATCGCGGCGGGAATCGCGCCTTCAAGTATCACGCGATTATCAACCATCGCCAGACCCCGGAAAATGAATTCACCCAGCCCGCCCGCTCCAATCGCGGCAGCAATCGTGGCGATTCCCACGGTCCACACGGTGGCCACGCGTATTCCAGCAAGAAGTACCGGTAGGGAAAGCGGCAGCTCGACGCGAAATAGAATTTGACGTCCCGTCATGCCCATCGCGCGTGCCGCGTCGCGAACTGTGGGGTCGATGCCCTGAATCCCCGCAACCGTGTTGCGAATAATCGGCAGCAATGCGTACATCGCAAGAGCCACGATCGCGAGCCGGTCGGCGCGCGCTCCGAGCCACGGTACGGGAAGAAGAAACCCGAAAAGCGCCAGGCTCGGAATGGTCTCCGCGACATTGGCGCTTCCAAGGATCGGTTTGGAAAGCCACGGTTTCCTGGTGATGGCGATACCGAGCGGAACGCCAGCGACAATGGCGAGCAGCATGGAGATGAACACCAGCCAGAGGTGCTCCATGCTTGCTTGGAGAATTTCCGTGCGATGCGCCAGGAAAAACTGTATGAAATTCATGGTGCGCCTCGTTTCGCTGAAGGTTGCCGCATGACATCCTCGCGGACCGCCGCGACATAGGCCGCGGCCATTGGTTCGGTGGCACACAGAAACTGTTGCGGACTATAGATGCCGACTAGAGCGCCCGCTGCGAGCAACGCGATGCGCGTCCCCACAAGCAGCGCCTCGCGTACGTCGTGCGTCACGAAAACAATGGTCTTCCGCAATCGCTGTTGTAGATCGAGAAATTCATGTTGGATTTCCGCGCGTGTCAAGGCGTCGAGCGCCCCGAATGGTTCGTCCATTAGCAGTATCGGCGGATCAGCGGCAAGCGCGCGCGCGACGCCGACGCGCTGGCGCTGTCCGCCGGAAAGTTGATGCGGATAGCGTCCCGCAAATTGCGCCGGATCGAGTCCCACGATGCATAGCAACTCTTCCACGCGTGCGCCGGTGCGTTCCTGCCGCCAGTTTTCGAGCTGAGGCACCAGCGCGATATTGCGTGCGACGGTGAAATGTGGGAAAAGCCCGGCTTCCTGAATCACGTAGCCGATGCCGCGGCGAAGACGAATCGGATCCCACTCGAGCGTTGAGCGCCCCTCGACGCGGACTTCGCCGGCACTCGGTTCGAGAAGGCGATTGACGAGTTTCAAAGCGGTCGTCTTTCCGGAGCCGCTTCGGCCAAGCAAAACGAGAGTTTCGCCGCGGCGCACTGCGAGAGAAAACGATTTTAGGATTGCCCTCTCCGCGATTCGGAACTCAGTGCCGCGGAATTCGATGCAAAACTCAGTTTCCTCTGCCGCGTTCATGGGATGATTGTAGCCTGACACGGCGGTGTTGACGATCTCGGCGACACGCCATCCAAAAAGCTGGGCGGAAGAAAACCAACTGGCACCAGGAGGACGCGATGTTTCCACAGCTACTGCGGTATCAGGATATCGGGATACTTCTATTGCGGTTGATGGCCGGGGTCATTTTTATTTCGAGCGGCTGGAGCCATGTGAAACATCCCGCGCAAAGAAGCAAGAGTATCGGGATGAGTAAGCAGTTCACCATGTTTCTGGGAGCGGCGGAAATTGCAGGCAGCCTGGGAATCATTTTCGGAGTGTTGTCGCAGATCGCGGCGCTCGGTTTGATCGTGCTCATGCTGGGCGCGATTCAGAAGAAAATCACCACTTGGCATACAGGTTTTTGGGGCAAAGATGGATATGGCTGGCATTACGATCTGATGATGATCGTGATGTGTCTCGTGATTGTGTTCACGAATGGCGGAAAGTACATACTGTTCCGCTAAAGTTGAAACGGAGGATGCAATCGGGGAGGGGTTATTGGCTGGCGGTTGCCAAATAGTCGCGTATGCGGCGCAGAACTTGAGCGAGCATGGCGTGAGTTAGACGGCCCGTGAAGATATTCTGCTGGCTGGGATGGTAACTGGTGAAAACGCGAGGAAGTTCGCCCTGCAGCTTGTGGATAGCGCCATGACTGAACGGAAATTGCGCGTGGCTCGTGATCAGGCCGCGATCTTTGAGGATTTGAAGATAGGCTTTCCACGCGAGTCCGCCGAGAGCCAGGACGGCTTTCGGTTTTAGTATGTCGAGCTCAGTTTCGAAGTACGCGCGGCAGTTTTGAAATTCGGAGGGTAGAGGCTTGTTATCGGGCGGAGCGCAACGCACGGCGGCGCTGATGTAAGCATTTGTAAGCGCAGGGCCGTCGCCACGATCCGTCGAAGCGGACTGATTGGCGAAGCCGGTGCGATGAAGCGCACGGTAGAGAAAATCTCCAGAACGGTCGCCGGTGAACATGCGGCCGGTGCGATTGGCGCCATGGGCAGCGGGCGCAAGCCCTACGATGAGAAGTTGAGCATGCGGATCGCCAAATCCTGGGACGGGCTTGCCCCAGTAGTCCCAATCGAGATAGGCGCGGCGCTTTGTTCGCGCGACGCGCTCACGATAACGCACCAGGCGCGGACACTTACGGCAAGCGATGATGGTTTTGTTCAGAATCGCCAATTCTTCGTTTGTCATGGTGGCGATTCGCTCAGCGCGAATTGCCTAAAATTCGATGAGCGAAAAATTTTGACAGAGCGGCAAGCCACAGACTAGCATACTCACAGCGATTTTCCCTGCCTGCGACGGGGATCTCTGCGCATTTTGCGTTTATCGAACTTCGCTGGATATGGAAACGGGAACTAATTCGACAAATATCCTTGCGCGCATAGTCGAGCGGCGGCGCGAAGCGATTGCGCACCGGAAGCGTGTGTTGCCGGACGTTGCGTTGAAGATCGCGGTCGAAAAGAAAGCGCCGCCGGTTCGAGATTTTCCTGCGGTCCTTACGCGTTCGGGATTCAACGTGATCGCGGAATTGAAAAAGGCATCGCCGTCGCGCGGATTATTGCGTGCGGATTATCAGCCCGCGATCGAGGCGCCGATGCTGGAAGGTGCAGGGGCTGCGGCGCTGTCGGTGTTGACCGAGGAGGAATTCTTTCAGGGGTCGCTCGGCGATTTGAAGAACGTCTCAAAGGCGACGAGTATCCCGATTTTGCGCAAGGATTTTATCGTGGATCCGTGGCAGGTGTGGGAGACACGCGCGGCGGGCGGCGATGCGTTTTTGCTGATCGTGGCAATCCTGGATGATGAGACGCTGCGGGAACTGCTCGATCTGGGACGAACGCTGAAGATGGAAGCACTTGTGGAAGTGCATTCGCGAGGCGAACTGACGCGCGCCGTGGATGCAGGCGCGAAAATCATTGGCGTGAACAATCGCGATTTGAAGACGTTTGAAGTGCGACTGGGAACCTCGCTGGAACTCGTGAACGAGATTCCCGAGGAATGCATCGCTGTCAGCGAGTCAGGAATACGCACGCACGTGGATTTGGAGCGCCTGCGCGGCGCCGGATTTGACGCTTTTCTAATCGGCGAGCATCTGATGACGGTGCCCGAGCCTTCGCTTGGATTACGCGAACTGCTTGGCGCCTCTGCGGCAGCCAATTCAGACTCAGATATGGGCGTGCCGAAATGACGCGCGTAAAACTTTGCGGGATCACCAACTGGAAAGACGCGAAGCTAGCGATAGATGCTGGCGCGGACGCGCTGGGATTTAATTTCTATGCGAAGAGCCCGCGAAGAATTGCACTTTCACGCGCGAAGGAAATTATACGACACATGCCGCGGCGCGTGTCGGCAGTGGGCGTGTTCGTGAATGCTTCGGAGAAGAACATTCTGCGGATCGCGCGCGCGGCAAACCTCGGCGTCCTGCAACTCCACGGAGAAGAGTCGCCCGCGACGGTAGGGCACCTCGCGCGCGAGTATCCGGTGATCAAGGCGCTTCGTGTGGGGCCCAGATTTCGTACGAGCGAGCTGCGCAGATACGGCAGTGCGGCCGGATTTTTGCTCGATGGTTACGATGCGAAGCGCCACGGCGGAACGGGAAAGCAATTCGATTGGAGCGTTGCCCGCGAGGCGAAGCGTTACGGGCCTCTGATTGTAGCTGGCGGCCTGCAGCCGAAGAATGTTGCGGACGCGATTCGGCAAGCGGAGCCCTTCGCGATTGATGTTTGCAGCGGAGTCGAAACAAGTCCGAGGAAAAAGGACGCGAGGTTGGTGAAGGAACTGATGACCGCGGTCAAGCGGACGTGCAGAAGGGACTCATGAGCAGAAAAATGGAAACTGTGCCGGACGCGCGCGGTCGGTTTGGCGCCTACGGCGGAAGATACGTTCCGGAAACGCTGATGGCGCCGCTCGAGGAACTCGAACGGGCGTACAACGAAGCCCGCGCCGACGCGACCTTTCAGAAGGAGCTCGATGATTTGCTGCGGAATTTCGCGGGGCGGCCGACTCCGCTGCAGCTTGCTTCACGGCTGACCGAGCATCTGGACGGCCCGCGAATTTATTTGAAGCGTGAGGACCTGCTGCATACGGGCGCGCACAAAATCAACAATTGTCTGGGGCAGGGACTGCTTGCCGTGAGGATGGGGAAACGGCGCGTGGTGGCGGAGACGGGCGCGGGACAGCACGGCGTGGCGACGGCCACTGTTGCGGCGCGACTGGGGCTTGAATGCACGGTCTACATGGGCACGGAAGACATGGGGCGCCAGCGGTTGAACGTATTTCGTATGCGGCTGCTCGGCGCGGAAGTGATTGGCGTCGATGCCGGAAGCAAGACGCTCAAGGACGCAATCAACGAGGCGATGCGCGATTGGGTGACGAATGTGCGCACGACGCATTATTTGCTGGGATCCGTTTTGGGCGCGCATCCGTATCCGGCAATGGTGCGGGATTTTCATCGCATAATTGGAAAAGAAGCACGAGCACAGATTCTGGAAGCCGAGAAGCGCCTCCCCGATTGGCTTTTTGCTTGCGTCGGCGGCGGCTCGAATGCAATTGGACTGTTCAATGATTTTCTGGATGACGCGGATGTGAAAATGGTCGGCGTCGAAGCAGGTGGGCGCGGCGCGGGAATCGGCGAGCACGCGGCGAGACTTGCGGCAGCGGAGGGATTTGCAGGAGCGAAACCCGGCGTCTTGCAAGGAACGTACACGTACGTTTTGCAAACTTCGGATGGACAAATTTCGCCGACGCACTCGGTGTCAGCAGGACTCGACTATCCAGCTGTAGGTCCGGAACACGCGTGGCTCGCCGAATGCGGTCGCGCGGAGTACACCGCAGTGGGCGATGAAGAAGCAATTCAGGCAGTGAAGTTGCTGGCGAAAATCGAGGGCATCATTCCCGCGCTCGAATCGGCGCACGCACTGGCGGAGTTGATGCGGCGCGCGCCAAAAATGAGGCGCGACGAGCTGGTCATTCTGAATATTTCCGGGCGCGGCGACAAGGATATGGAAATTTTGGCGCGCTATGTCTAAGCTGGCAACGAAAGCAAACGACGCATTGCAAACACGAATCGGAAGGCGATTCGAGGAACTCGCGCGCACCAGTGAGATGGGCTTGGTCGCGTATATCACCGCAGGCGACCCATCGCTTACCGCCACGGTGGAAATTGCTTTGGCGGCGGCCGAGGCGGGTGCGGACGTGCTTGAATTGGGCGTTCCGTTCAGCGATCCCGTGGCGGACGGGCCGACGATCCAGCGCGCAAGCGAACGCTCGCTGCGCAATGGCACGACGCTTGCCGCTGTAATCGATTTGGTCGCGGTGCTGCGGAAGAAAACGGATGTCGCCATCGTACTTTTCAGCTACTTCAATCCGATTCTGCAGATGGGGTTGGAGACGTTCGCGGTGCGAGCCGCTGCAGCAGGTGCCGACGGCGTGCTCGTCACCGACCTGACGCCGGAGGAAGCGGGCGACCATCGCGCAACGATGCGCGCGCATGGGCTGGATACGATATTTCTGGCGGCGCCGACTTCGACGGATGAACGGCTGAAGCTGATTGCAAACGCATCGAGCGGATTCTTGTACATAATTTCGCGGACGGGCGTGACGGGCGCGAAGGAATCTTTGCCAGAAGAATTGCCGGCTATGGTGCGGCGCGCGCGCAAGTTCACGAATTTGCCGATTGCCGTGGGATTCGGGATTTCGCTGCCCACGCAAGTGACCGTGCTCGGAGGAATCGCGGATGCGGTCGTCGTCGGTTCCGCGCTGATGGCGGAGATTGAGAAGGCTGGTCCCGCAAGCGCCGCCGCGGCGGTAGCCGAACGCGTGCGCGTGTTAAAAAGTGTGGCGAGACGAGGCATCAGCTGGCGAAAAACCGATGACTCGCAATGACTAGCCGCGCGCGATGAGCATCATGAGTGAAGCTGTGCCGTACCGTCGCGTCGCGATACTCGGGACCGGATTGATTGGAGCTTCGTTCGGTTTCGCTCTCCGGAACGCTTACCCGACAATTTCCCTTGTGGCGTATGACCGCCCGGAAGTGCTGCGGCGCATCCAAGAGGGAAAGTTTCGTTGGGAGACGGCTGGAGATCTTGCCGAGGCAATCGAAGGCGCGGAGCTGATCTACATCGCGCTGCCCATCGGCGTTGCGATTGAGCTGTTGCCTGAGATCGCGGCGAAATGCGGCACCGAGGCGCTGGTGACGGACGCCAGCAGCACGAAAGCCGCGATTTGCCACGTAGCGGAAGGCCAATTTCGTACCGGCGCCAAATTTCTTGGCGGACACCCGATTGCCGGAAAGGAAATGGCCGGACTGGAGCATGCCAGCGCGGATTTATTCCATGAGACGCGATACGTCTTAATTGGCAACGAACATGAGAACGACGCGCGCGTGCGGCGATTCATGGAGCTGCTGTGCGCCATCGGCGCGGAGCCCATTTGGTGCGACGCCGAGACGCACGACTGGGCAGTGGCGATCGTGTCCCAGATGCCGCAACTGATGGCGATTGCGCTCGCACGGGTGATTGCGGATGAAACGGATGAGACGGGTCTGCCCGTGTCGCTTGCGGGGCGCGGGCTTCGCGACCTGCTGCGGATCGCGGGAAGCCCCTATAGCATGTGGCGCGACATCTGCCTCACGAACACAGACAACATCGCGCGGTCGCTCGATCGCATGATTCAAGCGATCGATTTCCTCCGCACGCATCTGACGAGCCGCGAACTCGAACAGGAGTTCCGCGGCGCGAACGAACTCTACAAATCCCTCTACGCTGGCCGCGAAGGTGAGAAATAACGGCCTGTGGAACGCTCCCCATCGCGGATATTCACACGCGGCAGAAATTCGCGACAAATCCCTCCGCAGTTTGCAGTAGACTTTCTCCAGACTTTTAGCGGCCGTCTCGGCGCGTTCTCGGAATCGGCCGGAGGTGCAATCGATGGACAAGCGGGTGGCAAACGCCGACGTGGCGATCGCGCGCGTGAACGATGGCGCCACGATTCTGGTGGGCGGATTCGGGATGTGCGGCGTGCCTGAACAACTCCTGCGCGCGCTGCGCAAAAGAGGCACGAGGAATTTGACGCTTGTCTCGAACAACGCGGGCACGGAAAATTTTGGGATTGGCTGGCTGCTCGAATCAAAGCAAGTGAAAAAGATGATCGCGAGCTACGTGGGAGAGAACAAGCGGTTTGAAAGCCTGGCGCTGAGCGGGGAAATCGAAGTTGAGTTGAACCCTCAAGGCACGCTTGCGGAGCGAATCCGCGCGGCTGGAGCGGGCATCCCCGCATTTTTCACGCCGACGGGATATGGCACGCTCGCGGCGGAAGGAAAAGAAACGCGGGAGTTTGATGGAAGAAATTACGTGATGGTGCCGTGCCTTCGCGCGGATTTTGCGTTTATCAAAGCCTGGAAAGGCGACCGCTGGGGAAATTTAGTCTTCCGGAAAACGGCGCGGAATTTCAATGCGCCCATGGCGACCGCGGGAAAATACGTCATCGCGGAAGTCGAAGAACTGTGCGAGCTGGGACAACTGGATCCGGATTGTGTGCATACCCCGGGGGTTTATGTGGACGCGATTTTTCAGGGTGACAGCTATCAGCGGTCGATTGAGAAGAGGACGGTGCGGAAGCGTCAGTAAATGGGGGCTGGAATGGCGAAGGACATGGATAAGCGCGAGTTTATCGCGCGGCGCGTGGCGCAAGAGTTGCGGGACGGCAATTACGCAAATTTAGGAATTGGGCTGCCCACGCTGGTGCCGAATTTTCTGCCGGCGAGCGTCGAAGTAGTGCTGCAGTCGGAAAACGGAATGCTCGGCGTGGGACCGTATCCATTCGAAGGAACCGAAGACGCGGATCTGATCAACGCGGGTAAAGAGACGATCACGGAAATCCCAGGGAGTTGCTATTTTTCGAGCTCGGATTCATTCGGCATGATTCGCGCGGGGCGGATTGACGTAACCGTGTTGGGCGCGCTGCAAGTGGACGAAAAGGGAAATCTCGCGAATTGGGCGATTCCCGGGAAAATGTTGAAGGGCATGGGCGGGGCCATGGATCTGGTGGCCGGGGCGAAGCGCGTCATCATCGCGATGGAACACACGAATAAGGAAGGCGAGCCGAAAATTATGAAGAAGTGCACGCTGCCGCTCACCGGCGTGGGCGTCGTAAAACTGATCGTGACCGAAATGGCGGTCATCGAAGTGACGCCGCGGGGATTGTTAATGACGGAAATTGCGCCAGGACTTACGCCGGAAGATGTGCGGAGGGCCACGGAAGCGCCGTTGCAAGTCGCACCAAGCTTAAAGACGATTTCATTTTGAGATCGCAGCGTGATGACTCTTGCGATGCGTTCGGATGCGCCACGAAGAAGAATGGAGTAGCATCGGTCCGAAGCTCTCAGAGGCGAGTATGGATCCGCATTCCGTTGTGGTGGTGAGCCTGCATAGCCCCAAGGAACGAATTTGGGGCGAGCTTTCCGAGATTTCGGTCGCAGGAGTAACGCTGAAGGGCATCGATCTCAATTCGTTCGACGATTTTATCCGCCAGGTGATGCATCCTGAAGGCGAGCGGATCGGCCTGCCGACGCTTTTCTTTCCCATGCAGCGGATCGAACGGATCGCCCTCGACGAAGCGCGCGGCTCGATTCCTTCTCTGGCTGAAAAATTCGCGCTGAAAGTGGGCCAGACGCTGGGAGATTATCTCGCGCAATTTGCCTGACGCTCCTGCGGAATAATTCATGGACAAACGCGTCTTCACGGTACCGAACCAGCTCACGTTTCTACGGCTCGGATTCCTGCCGTTCTTTATTATTGCGATCCGCTATGACCGCTACGATTGGGCGCTGGCGCTGCTGATTGCTTCCGGACTGACCGATGGCCTCGATGGCTTGCTGGCGCGAAAGCTGAATCAGAAAACACAGCTTGGTTCGTTCCTGGACCCTATTGCCGACAAGCTGCTGCTGTCTTCCTCTTATTTCATGCTGGCCCTGAAGGGGAAAATCGCGTGGTGGCTCGCGATTCTGGTGCTGGGACGCGACGTGCTGATTTTGACAGCGTGCGCGGTGATTCTGCTGGTGGTGGGCTATATGACCTTCCCGCCGAGCATTTTCGGGAAGTTGAATACGACGTTCCAAATCGTTCTCGTGCTGATTGTGATCCTGGCGGCGCTTGTGAAGAGTCCCGCACTACGAATCGCGCGCATGCTGCTGGTCTATCTGGTGGCGGCATTCACGGTTTTTTCGGGGTTTCATTACAGCGTGACTGTGGCGCGAAAACTGTAGACCAGACGATTCGGCGAAGGCGGCGCTTTCCTAGCGGCGTAGGAAAAGCGAGTTGCCGCCAGCGAAAAGCATGAAGCCGAAGCTCAAGACGACAACGGCGGCAGTGGCCCAGCCGAGGGCGTACGCGCGCTTGCGTTCCTCAGGGGTCGCGGGGGCACGATCCATCATGAATTTCGCCAGAAGAAAACCCGTGATGCCTCCGCCCAAGTGCGCCCAATTGTCGATGCCGCGAACGACGAATCCCCAGATAGCGAGATAAACGATCCAGCGATACACCTGAGCGCGAAGCTGCTGCATACCCGCGTTTCGGCGGCGGTAGGTGATGGCGAGTAACACGCCGATCAACCCGACGATGGCGCCGGAAGCTCCGATGCTGAAGTCGCCCATCAACCCGCTGAGAAGATAGCCGCCAATCCCGCAGACGGTGTACAAAAAGAAGAAGCGGGACGGCCCGTACAGTTCTTCAATTGTGGGTGCGAGATCGACAAACACCCACATATTGAAGACGATGTGCAGCAGATTCGCATGTAGAAAACACGCGGTGACTAAACGCCACGGCTGCACAAGATCGATTGGCCATGGCAGCGACGCACCCAATCGAATTAAAATCGGAGACGCAATAGAGCCGATGCCGAAGAGCCTGCCAAGCAACCCTCCCTGCGACGCTGTTGGGAAACCCGCGCGCATGGTGAGGAGCAGGCTGATGCCATAGATTAGGCAGCAAACGCTCAAAATGGAATATGTCACCGGAGCCGTGGAGGGCATAATCTTGCTCAGCGAGCGGCTGACCGCAGCAAGCGAAAACGTGAGGCTGGCGCCGCATTGATGGCAACGCGTCCCCTTCGTGCCCACGAGCGTGCCGCAAGCCGGACAAAGACGCGGACGCCGCTGCTTCTCCTTCGATTGAAAAATCGCGAAGAAGCTTTCACGCAACCGGTCGAGTTTCCAGCGCCAACGAAGCGGAAGTGGCAACGGTTCCCTTGCGGCAACTTCGCCGCGTTCCTATAATACCGGAAAATTTTAGAAGCACACGAGGAGAACGATCCGAGGCATGAACTTAATCAGATACCGGCGATCACCGAGAAGCGGCCAAGCGTGGCGCGAATCGTGAAATATCGAGGCTTCCAGAGTGCGATTCGATCTGGCGGAGCACTATGCGGATTGGCCGTTGCGCTCGCGGTTGCTGGATGCGCAGCGCGACGGCCAGCGGTGAATCCTCAGGCTCCGGCGCCTGTGCCGCAAATTTCGCCGCCGGGACAACCACCAACGTCACCGTCGCAGCTCTCGGGGTATACGGAACAGGGCGTGGCATCCTGGTATGGCGTGCCATTCAATGGCCGGCGGACCTCCGATGGCGAGATCTTCAACATGTTTCAGTACACGGCCGCGAACAGGACACTTCCCTTTGGCTCAGTGGTACGGGTCACGAACCTGAACAATGGAAAACAGGTTGAGGTAAGAATCAATGATCGCGGGCCTTTTGTTGCGAATCGCATTATTGATCTTTCGTACGCCGCCGCGGTTGCTGTCGGCATGATCGGGACGGGCACGGCACCCGTGCGGTTGGACGTGGTGGCTGGACCGAATCCGAATGCCGGATTCTTCGGCGTGCAAGTGGGTGCATTTCTGTCGGAGCAGAACGCTGAACGGCTCCGTGCGCAGCTCAGTGCCCGGTATTCGCCCGTAATCATCGCGCCATTTCGCCTGCCGAATGGCGCCTACTATCGCGTGCGCGTGGGCAGTGTACCGAGCGAAGCGGCTGCTCAAGAATTGGCCACGGAAATCCAGAAGCAAGAACATCTCGTTACGTTTGTGGTGCGGCTGGATAATTGAGCGCAGGACGGATGGTCAACGCACGAGAAGGAAACCCGGCGAATTCTGCACCGCGGAAAACGTGCGGCTGAATTTCAGTATCCGCGCTCGAGATCGACTCGATTGAGCAGCTCTTGCCCGCTGAACCATCTTTCGAGATTTTCCATCAGCAATTGCATCTGCCGTTCCCACATGCGGTCGCTGGCCGCGCTGACGTGCGGCGTGATGAAGATATTGTCGAGCTTCCACAGCGGGCTCTCCGGCGGCAACGGTTCTTCTTCGGCCACATCAATCGCCGCTCCCGCAATCGTGCGTGTGCGCAAAGCCGCCCCAAGCGCTTCTTCATCGACAAGCGTCCCGCGCGCCACGTTGATGAGATATGCGGAAGGCTGCATTAGCCCGAGTTCTTTGGCGCCGATCATGCGCCGCGTCTGGGGAGTTTCCGGCGCGGCCAGCACGATGAAGTCCGCCTGTGGCAGCGCATTCGCAAGCTCAGTTGCAGGCAAAATCCGCTCAGCCAATTGCGCGTCCCCGCGGCCCGAGCGCGTCACGCCCCAAATCCTCATTCCCAGCGGCTGGATGCGCCGGGCCAGCTCGCGTCCCGTGGAACCGAATCCCACGATAAGGAGCACTTGGCCTTGCAATTCGCGAGGATGCGGTGACCCATCCCACACTTCCTGCTGCGCCCATCGCCCCTGAGCCTGGCAGCGGAACGCATCCGGAAAGCGCCGCGCCATCGCGATGATCATTCCGAGAATGTGTTCGGACATGGGCACGGCGTGGATTCCACTCGCGTTTGTCAACAGTACATTGCTCTGCCGGAGCTCTGGATACATCAGCTGGCCCACGCCCGCGGCTGTCGCGTGAATCCATTTCAGCTTTTTTGCGCGCGCAAATTGATCCCGGCGCAACGAGTAGCCCACCAGAATGTCGGTGTCCGGCAGTTCGTCGCTGACATGCTCGTAGCTCGGCAGATGTACCACTCTCATTCCCGGCCAGTGCTGCCGGATCTGCGCCGCCATTTCCTGCGGCGGACGCCACAGCGTGAACGGATGCCAGACGCAAATCACAAGCTTCGTGTCTTCCGGTTTTGGTCTGTTCAATGGATTCCCGCGTAATTCTGGCGTCATTTCAGTGGCATGCGTAAATCGTGGCCGGTCATTTCCTTCGGTGCGGGAATTTCCAGAATACCGAGGAGCGTCGGCGAAATATCCCGTAACGAGCCGCCGGAGCGCAACCGCGCGTGATGGTCCTCGCTAAGCAGGACGAACGGCACGGGATTCGTCGTGTGATACGTGTGCGGCCCGCCGGTGACGGGATCGATCATGGTCTCCGCGTTGCCGTGATCGGCGGTAATGATCCACGCACCGCCGCGAGGAGCGAGCGCTTTGTGAATCCGGCCGAGACATTCGTCCACCGTCTCCACCGCCTTGATCGTCGCTTCGAGCTTTCCCGTGTGGCCCACCATGTCGGCGTTTGCAAAATTCATGATGATTGCATCGAAGTCTCCCTTCTCGATCGCTTTCACCACCGCGTCCGTGACTCCCGCTGCGGACATTTCCGGCTGTAGGTCGTAAGTCGGCACTTTCGGCGACGGCACAAGGATGCGTTCCTCGCCTGGATACGCTTTCTCGACTCCGCCGTTGAAAAAATATGTGACGTGCGCGTACTTCTCCGTCTCCGCGCACCGCAAGTTTTTGAAACCTATCTCGCCGAACACTTGCGCGAGAATATGCTCCAGCTTCTCCGACCCTTGAATATAGCGCAGCCACGGCCACGTCTTTTCATATTGCGTCATCGCGACATAACAGAGATTCGTCGGCCGCTCGGGATCGGAGAATTCCTTGAAATCCGGCTGCGCGAGCGCGCGGGTCATTTGGCGCGCGCGGTCAGCGCGGAAATTGAAGAAAATCACGGCATCATCATCGCGAATCACGGCGCGAGGCATGGCTGGCTTGCCTGGAGCTGCTTCCGTGGTAATCACCGTGGGCACGACGAATTCGTCGGTGACTGATTTTTCGTAGCTCGCGCGCATGGCCGCGATCGGGTCGGAGAACTTCGCTTCCGAGTCGCCATGCACGATGGCGCGATAGGCGCGCTCGATGCGCTCCCAGCGATTATCGCGGTCCATCGCGTAATAGCGCCCGCTGACCGTCGCGATCTGGCCCACTCCTAGCTCGCGCATTTTCTTCTCGAGCTGCCGCAGAAAGTCGATGCCGGAATTGGGCGGCGTGTCGCGGCCGTCCGTAAATGCGTGGACGAAGACGCGTTCGACTTTGTTTTCCTTCGCCATGCGCAGCAGCGCGTACAGATGGTTCATATGCGAATGGACGCCACCATCGCTCACCAGGCCCAACAGATGCAATTGCCTCGCGCGGCCGCGCTGCATGGCGTCCAGCAACAGCGGTTCCTTGAAAAATTCGCCCGAGGCGATTTTCATATCGAGGCGCGTAATATCCATCTGCACGATTCGTCCCGCGCCGATATTCAAATGTCCAACTTCGCTATTCCCCATCTGCCCTTCGGGCAGCCCGACGGACGGCCCGGACGTGTTAATCAAAACATTTGGGAATTTCTTGAGGAGCGCGTCGTAATTCGGCTTGCGCGCCAGCGCGATCGCGTTGCCTTTCGTCTCGGGCGAGTAGCCCCAGCCGTCCAGCACGGTCAGCACAATTGGTTTTGGCCGTTTCGCCATATCAGTCACCAATGATGTCTCGCGCCCAGCGGCCGATGACAGGATAGCCAGCCCATTCTCCGCGCATCGCTTTGAGGCAAAACGGAATCCCCAGCGAGAGGGAAATCGTAAAGTCAACGATGTTAAGTAGCCAGAAGACAGGAGTCGAGACAAATGCGGTGGGAAAATAAAACAGGGTAGAGATGACGCCCCAAAACAAGGCCTGCGAGGCGTGGAATCTTACGAAACGCGAGCGCTTGTTCTTAAGGTAGATGACGAGCGGACCGATAAATCCAGTACACATCATCAGTGCGTGGGCAAGCCCGGCATAGGCTTTCTCGTCCTGCGTGAGTTCCGTGAACGCGACAACCGGGATGTTTGCGTCTGGCATTCTAGTTTCACCAGCGCCTTCCTGGTGACCCGCCAGAATACACGGAATCGGAGTGAAAACGGAACTGACAGATTGTTGCAGAGGCATGTCGCCGGTTGGAAACGAGCCGGCGAATCCTTGGTCAGCGCGAGGCGGAGAATTCGCGCAGCGCGGCCAACAGGCGATCGACTTCGTCGATCGTGTTGTAATGCACAAGCCCGATGCGCAGCAAACCGCCATCTTTCTCGACGCCGAGCCGCTCGGTGAGATTCAACGCGTAGTAATTTCCGTCCCAGGTAAAAATGCCGCGCTCGCCGAGAAATTTTGCGGCCTCGAGCGGCTTGCAATTCGCCAGATGCACGCCGACCGTCGGTACGCGCTCGGCAAATCGCGCCGGATCGGAAATGCCATAAAAACGCAGGCCCGGAACTTCGACCAAGCCGCGAATCATTCGCGCCGCCAAATTCATTTCGTGCTCGCGCATCGCGCAATAGGCGCTCAGCAACGCGGCGCGCCGCGAACTCGGAGCGGTTCCGTCGCACCGGCGCCCCAGCTCCGCCAGGTATTCAATTGCCGCGGTAACTCCGGCAAGTCCTTCGTGAACCTGCGTGCCCGTCTCCCAGCGGTCCGGCAACGTCTCCGGCGCGGGACGCACTTTATACGGACGGAAGCGTAAGAGCAGTTCGCGCTTGCCGTACATGCAGCCCATGTGCGGGCCGAAGAATTTGTACGGCGAACACGCGAGGAAATCGCAATCCAGCGCGCGCACGTCAATTGCGCCGTGAGGCGCGTAATGCACCGCGTCGATGAACGCGAGCGCTCCCGCATCATGCGCGAGTTTCACAATTTCTGCGACAGGATTGATGGTTCCCACGGCGTTCGATGCGTAACCCACGGCAACGAGCTTCGTGCGCGGCGTGATTTTCCGCCGCAGGTCCTCCATGTCGAGTGTGCAATCCTCTTCGTGAATACCCACTTGGCGCACAACAACGCCGCGCTCCTCGAGCGCGCGCCACGGCGCGACATTGGCATCGTGATCGAGCGTGGTGACAACGATCTCGTCGCCCGGTTGCAAGTCCCGCCCGATTCCTCGCGCCAGCGCAAACGTGATCGTCGTCATGTTCGGACCGAAGAACACCTCGTCGGCCTCGCAATTGAAAAGATCCGCCATCGCGCCGCGCGCCTCGGCAATCATTGCATCGGTGCGGCGGCTTGTCGCAAACGCGCCGCACGTGTTCGCGTTCGAATTTTCGAAGTAGCCGCGCACCGCGCCGATCACGTGCTGTGGCACCTGCGTCCCTGCGGGCGCATCGAGAAAACTCGCCGCGTGGCCATTCACCATCTGTCGCAGTGCCGGGAACTGCGCGCGGACCCAGTCCACATCGAGGCGCGATGCGCTCCGTTCTTGAGCGTCTTCACGAGAAGCGCGTGTGTTCATTCGGATGTTCCTTCATTCATTCGTTTCCACTCTTCACGGCGCGAACGAAATCCGCGAGCAATCCGTACGCCGTCGCGATGACGCCGGGCTTGTGCTCGATCATTGACAGCCCGAAGACATCCATGTCGAATCGCAGTGCCGACGTTGTTCCTTCGAGCTGCGCGAGCACATCGCTCATCGGCAATTGTTTGGGTGCGACGCTTGCGTGCACACCGCCGTCCGATGTGCGTTCCGCGCGACAGATCAATTTATATCTCCTCCCGGCCGCATGTGCTGCGCGCACTTGTTCCGGAGTGATGGAACGAATGCCTGTCCGTTGCACCTCATCGAGTTTCATCGGCACACCCATAAGCACAATCGTCAGCACCGCAACTTTTACCGCCGCATCCCAGCCATCTAAGTCGTCGGAGGGATCCGTTTCCGCCACGCCGATTTCCTGCGCTATCTTCACGGCTTGCTCCAGGCTTGCGCCTTTTTCCATTTCCGTCAGCACAACGTTCGTCGTCGAATTCAGAATCCCCCGGAAACCGCGCAGCTCGACTGCCGGAAGCGAATTGGAAAACATGGAAAAAATCGGCGTGCCGTCCATCACGGTCGATTCAAATAAAAATTGGCGACCGCTTTTTTCAGCCAATTCGCAAAGTTCGCGATACGCATGGACCACCGGGCCTTTATTTGCGCTGATCGCGTGGGCGCCCGCCTCCAAAGCTGCTTTCAAATGATCGATCGCCGGCTGGCCCGTGTGACGATTGAGCGAGCTTGCTTCAAATACTGCGTCCGGCCGTGCTACTGCAATCCACTGACGCACACCTTGCGGCTTCTTTGCGTTTTGCGCCTCTGGCCAGCGCTGTTCGAGCAGCGGCGCCGGATCAAGTCCGCTTGCATCGGCGATCCACCCAATCCGCCGTGATGCCACGCCCGTGAGCGTCCACTCGATCCCGTACTTTCTGCGAAGCTCGGCGTCTTTCGCCATCAACAGTCGGACGAATTCCTTGCCAACATTTCCAAATCCAATCAGCGCGAGATTATATTTGCGAATCGAGTTTCTCCCTGGCTCATGACCGCACGTCAGAATACACCAGCGGTGCACACTTCAGCGCGTGCGTTTTTTCACCGTTTTTTATGCCAGAAGCGCGATGGCGCATGTCGCAGCGGCCGAAAGGATGCAGAAAGGTGACGACGCAGGGCGCGCGTTTTGATCGAAAAAAAATCTCAAAACATCATTTGCGCAACTGGCGGAGGGGGTGGGATTCGAACCCACGAGACCCTTTCGGGCCTAACGGTTTTCAAGACCGCCGGTTTCAACCGCTCACCCACCCCTCCAAAATCAACCTGCGGGAAGATTGTAACTTGCGCACCGATTTAGTTGTAGTCTGCCTGATGATTCCTGCCTTAGTTCGTACATGCTTCTCAATTCACCTCTCATTGCGACGCTCTCAAGTACGACTTGCGCTACAATGAACTTCAACCGTAAACATCTGCCCAAGCCGGAGCGCGATTATCCGCCGATTCTATTGCGTTTTTCGGCGCCATCGGGCCGCACGGCGCCACCCAGGCCATGTTTACTTTTTGGTTTGTTTGTGCGCTCGACTTGTGCAAATTGAATAAACAAGCCTCGCACAGATGATATGGCCCCCGCGCTGGCGCTAAAAAGCACGAATTTGCTCTAAGTATATACAGGTAATCGACTTACGCGTCCGTTTGGTTACCAACGCTTCGTCGCCCGAAAATCCCGTAACTTCCCGACAGCGCTTCCGTTAACGCAATTTCCACAGTGATTTCCACAGTAATCGCTGTTACGCCGCACGAACCGTTGTCTGACGGTGTTAATTACCCTATGAGTATATATTATTGCTTGAAAGGGGCATCTTCTCGCAGGTCTGCCTTGCTACGCTGGCCTGTTTCGACCGTGCTCGCCTCGGAGCGGCCTGCCTCCGAAGGATCTGCCTGCAAAGGTTCGCTGAATCGTTCCAGCCGTGCCGCAAGAGATTCGGGAAGCTCCGCGTCTAACCACATGCGCTCGTTCCGCACTTCCGAACGCAGAACCCGGCCGCAAGCGTAAATCATGGCGAGTTCGCGGCCGTTCGCGAGCGGCACATTCAGACGGCGCGGAACAATAGGGTCCACGGGCATTGCTTCATCGATGCGTTGGCGCAGCTCGTCGAGCCCTTCACCGGTGTGTGCAGACACAAATACATTCGCGTAGCGATTTTCGCCCGGCGGACAGTCATTTCCTCCAGGCCCTCCACTGTGTAATTTCCGCAGCGCGTCGATCTCCGCGGGCGCAAGCCGGTCCACTTTATTGAAAACATGCACGCACGGACGATCCGCCACGCCCAGATCCCGAAGCACTTTCTCGACTTCAACGTCGTGCTCGGCATGCGAAGGATTCGAAATATCGGTCACATGCAGCATCACCGCCGCTTCCTGCACTTCTTCGAGCGTCGCGCGAAACGCAGCAATTAATCCCGGCGGCAAATCGCGTATGAATCCGACCGTGTCGGAAATCAAAACGCGCCTGCGAGAGGGCAATCGCAACGAACGTACTGTCGGATCGAGAGTCGCAAACATTTTCGCGGAGGTGAAAACTTCGGCGTGCGTCAGCGCATTGAAGAGCGTCGACTTTCCCGCATTCGTATATCCCACAAGCGCGACAGTCCCCAAAGGAACGGCCTGCCGCGCCTTGCGCCGCAACGCGCGCTGGCGCCGCACGGTCTCAATGGATCGCTCGATTTTCCCCACGCGGTCGCGGATTCTCCGGCGGTCCGTCTCAAGTTTTTGTTCGCCGGGACCGCGCGTCCCGATGCCGCCGCCCAGGCGTGAAAGCTCACGTTTGCTGCCTGCCAGCCGGGGCAGCAAATAATTGAGCTGTGCGAGTTCCACCTGCAACTGGCCTTCGCGGCTGTGTGCGTGGCGTGCGAAAATGTCCAGGATCAATTGCGTGCGGTCGATCACGCGGCAATCGGCGCCGCGCTCGATGTTGCGGTGCTGCACCGGCGAAAGACTGCGGTCCACAATGATCAAGTCCGTGTCAAGGCGCTCTGCTTCAAGCTTCAGCTCGGCCAGCATGCCACTTCCGACGAGCGTCGCGGAATCGAACGTCTCACGCATTTGCAGCCGTCTGCCTGCAACCTTGGCTCCCGCGCTTCGTGCCAATTCCTCGAGTTCGGCAAGGAACTCGCGTTCGATGGCCCCGCTGGACGCACCTTTCATCCGCGGCGAATGCTTCAGGCCCACACCGACCAGCAGTACGCGTTCCGAATTGTCCAGAGGCGAAACCGTTTTCATCCGAGGCGGAAAAGCGGGAGTGGGACTTCACGGATCATCGTCTTCATACTCGCACGCAGTATACGCCTTCCCAATGGCTATTGCTGGAGCGCTTCCTGGCTCGCCAAAGCTGAAGCTGCCAGGACGAAGCGGGAAAGAATTTCCTCAAGCGAAGGACCGGACTCGCGGAATCCGGCGTCTCGCGTCACGCGATCCACCCAACCAAGACGAACGAGCATAGCCGCGTCGGACCACTCTGCTGCTTGCTGCGCCGTAAAACCGATCTCACGGAAAACTTGCTGCAGGTGCGCGACGCGCTTTCTTTCAATTTCCCTAACCCGTCGGCTGACCTTTTCCTCTTCGCGGGCCCACGAAAAAATCGCCACATCGACGCGCGCACGGCTTGGCCGCGAGAGAAGCTCCACTAAACCTGCCCACCGCCCCGCTGGATCGCGATGCACTTCGTTTTCCTCGACATTCCATTCGTTGTGGCCGGACTCCCAGGCATCCAAGACTGCGCCGAGCAGATCTTCCCTGTCGCGGAAATGCCAGTAAAAGCTTCCCTTGCTAATTCGCAACTTTTTCGCGAGATTCTCGATCCGAACGGCATCCTTTCCCTCATGTGCGAGGACCTCGGTCGCCGCGCGAATCCAGTCGGAACGTTCCAGTCTGTTTCCACGATCTCGGCGAGTAGTCATGGCAACCCTAGCCTCTTCCATACCGTATAGTATGGAGTAATGCGAAAAGCGTAGAATAATCGTCTGCCATCATGCAGTCAATACTATTCCGTATGGGAAATCACCGGCGTTTTGGCGATGATCCGGAGTGCTTCCTCGACCATGGCCGGATCATCGCCAAAGCCAGCAATCCATTGCACATCCATCTCTTTACGGAACCAGGTAACTTGCCGCTTTGCATAACGACGCGTAGCTTGTTGAATCTGCGCTACGGCTTCGTCTAACTTCATCTTACCCGCCAGGGCGTCTCGAATCTGCGAGTACCCAAGAAACTCGAACGGCTTCGCATCGGGAGAGATTCCGTGTTGTGCCAGCCTTTTGACTTCGTCCAGCCAACCCGATTCCACCATCGCTGCCACGCGTCGCTCGATTCGGCGGTAGAGGGCCTCGCGAGGCGGCATAAGGCCGATTTTGATCACGCGGTAACCTTCCAATCCGGCCCGCCCATTTTTGCGATGATGCTGGTGAATCACGCTTGCTGGCTCGCCCGACAGCAGCCGGATTTCGATCGCGCGGATCACCTTATGCACGTCCCTGGCCGCGATGCGAGACGCCGATTCCCGGTCAAGCCGTCTTAGAATCCTGTGCAGATAATCCGGACCGTGTCCGGAAGCCCGGCGGCGCAATCGCTCGCGGAGATCTTCGGAGCGGGCGGGCGCATCGGCGAGCCCTTCGAGCAACGCCCGCAAATAGAGCCCCGTGCCCGCGGTGAGAATCGGCAGTTTGCTGCGTGCGCAGATGGCCTCCAGCGTTTCTAGCGCGCGACGACGGTAATCCCCGGCCGTGAACAGTTCTTCCGGCGCGGCCAAATCAACCATGTGTTGCGGAATCCCATGCTGCTGCGCTGCCGGGACCTTGCCTGTGCCAATGTCAAAATGACGATAGACCTGCGTGGAATCGCAACAGACCACTTCGCCATCCAACTTCTGCGCCAGCGCAATCGCCAGCGCTGATTTGCCTGAGGCCGTCGGGCCGAGGATCACCACAAGCCGGCGCGTCGCATTCATTCCCTGCGCGGCGCATTCAGCCATGGAACACACGATAACGCACGAGGAGATAAATCAGCAGCGCGAACGCCAGAAGCAGCGCGCCGACGACTTGAGAACGATTCAGTCTCACTGGCTGAAGTTATAGTTCAGGGGAAGGTTATAAAGAAAGGCGATACGCAGTTCAATATATGGCCCGGTGAAGGCCGAAGGAAGCGGTTCGAAGGGGTTCGATTCCGTTAGCGCCGCTCCGGCCGCGCGGTCCAGTGGTTCCTTGCCGGAGGTGCGTTCCAGTATCGGCTCTGTATTGGGCATATCCCCATTGCGCATGATGTGGAACTGCATAATGACCACGCCCTTGTCGCCCATGCGCGCCGAAATCGGCATTACGGAAATCCAGTTCTGCCTCACGCGCGCGAGCAGCCGCGTCAAGTAATTCGAGAAATCGACGCCCTGCGTTGGTGTCAGGATCTGCACACCGCTGCCGAGCATTCCCTGGCCCGCGTTGCCGCTCGGCATGGGCGCTCCAGGCCCCAGGGGCATGGGTTCGGAAAAAGACGCGGAACTCGAACTGCTGCCGTTCCTTATGGCTTTCTCTGCATTCTCCTCCAGCGCGCGGCCCGGCGAAAGTTGCGGAAGATCCAGATTCAACGCGTGATTCGGCTTCGGCGGATTCTCCAATTGCGAGAGCGGTTTGAATGCCGGCGCTGCCTTCGGCGCCTCGCTGGTGGATCGCTGCTCTTGAGCGGGGCGAGTTTCCACCGGTTGAGGAGGTGCTGCCGTCTTGGGCCCCGCCATCGGCGCGGGCGCGGGCGGCTCCGGCGTCTGCATGAGTTTCTTCAAAATCCGCGGGTCCAGGCGGATGCGCGCGCTGGGGGCTTCCGGCTGCGCTCGCTCCTTGGGTACCTTCCTGACTGACGGCGGCAGAAACACACGCGACAGCCGTTCCCGCGCCAGCGCCACTTGCTGTGTGGGGGGACGATACGAAAAAAGCCTTGGCGCGAACAGAATCAGCAAAATCACCGCGAAGTGCACGATCAGCGAAAATGACCGCGCCAGCCACTGCCAATCACGCTGCTTGGAATTTTCCGGAGTCGCCAGCAGATTGACTTCGCCAGTCGTGAAAAGATCTGGCTCCAGAATGTCATCGAAGCTCCCCGGAGGCAGCGGCACGACAGGCGCCGAACGGAAAGATGCCTCGAGCTTTGCGTCCTGCGGAACCACGACGCGCGTCTCGAGCACCGCGAGGGGAACATGCGAAGGAATCGTTGTCGCCGAAGATTCCATCTCCTTGACGGGCATGTCGCGCGGAATCAGCACGCGGCTCGCCAGCACGTCCAGCGGCATATACGATGGAATCGATGTGCGCGCGTCGATCGGCGCGGAACCAGGCCCTGACGGTACCACGATGCGCGAATCAAGCTGCGAAGTGCGCCGCACGCCATTTTCGGGCGGCGCACTGGGATCGACGCGCGAAATCTTCAGCGGAACCAGGGTCCGGGGAATCATCTTGTATGCGGGGTCGCTGTAAGCTCCGGCTTCACGCGGCGCGCGTGCTCAAGAATCCCCTCCATCACGCGCTCCGCCAAATCCAGCGCGCGCCGTCCCGCTTCACCATCCACCAGCGGTGTTGTGCGTTCGCGCACCGAGGAGAGGAATGCGCGCAATTCTGCCTTCAGCGGCTCTTCCGGCTGCACCGGTAATTTCTCGAAATCAATCGCCGGTTCCGAGCCTTCACCCGGCACGCGGATGCGCGTCACATCCTGGCGCGTATAATCCACCGAGATATATTCGCGCGCCTGGAAAAAGCGCAGCTTGCGCACGCGCTCCGTCGATACGCGGCTCGCGGTTAGATTGGCGACGGCGCCCGATTCGAATTCGATGCGCGCGTGCGCGATGTCCACTCTCTCCGTCAGCACGGGGATGCCCACCGCGTGAATATCCCGGATTGGCGAGTCCACGAGCCAAAGCAGAATGTCGAGGTCGTGGATCATCACGTCGAACACCACATCCACATCGAGGCTGCGCGGTGAAAAAATCCCCAGCCGGTGCACTTCAAAAAACAGGGGCCGCGTGACGATTTTCCGCACGGCCGCCACGGCGGGATTGAATCGCTCGAGATGGCCCACCTGCAGAATACGTCCGGCATTTTTTGCGGCCGCGATCAGCCCATCCGCTTCGGCTCGCGAAGCCGCCATCGGCTTTTCCACCAGCACGTCGATGCCGCGCTCGAAAAGCTGCGTGCTGATTCGCGCATGGAGCGCCGTGGGCACCGCAACGCTCGCCGCGTCAATCTGCTCCGCTAATTCGCCCAGTTCCGAAAACGCCTGCGTGCCGAATTCCGCCGCGATTTGCCGCGCGCGTTCCGGGTCGGCGTCATGAATTCCCACCAGCTCCGCGCCCGCCAGTTCGTGAAATACGCGCACGTGATTGCGCCCAAAATCGCCCGCGCCGATCACGCCCACACGTATCTTTCTCTCGTTCACTGCTTTCCTCTCTCAGCCGCAGGTTTGTCGGATGCGTTTTCCGCGCCCAGGGGTGCAAACGCCTGTATGGCGATGCCCGACTCATCGGCCGCGGCGAGCATTTTGTCGCGGTCCAGCAACAGCGTGCGGCCCGCATCCACGGCCAGCGCCGTGGCGTTCCATCGCTTCATCACTTCAATCGTTCGCAGCCCCGCCACCGGCACATCGAAGCGCATGTCCTGCCCGGGTTTGCTAACTTTCACCACCACCAAACGCTTCCCATTCGTAAGACGCGCCGCCCGTTCGATGGTTTCGTCTGTGCCCTCCATTGCTTCGATGGCAACACACGCGCGCTCGCGAATCACCACCGTTTGCCCCAGATCCAGTTCTGCCAGCCGCTGCGCGACTCCGCGCCCATACGCAATGTCCGCCGCTTCTTCTTCCTCAGGCGCGCGCCGCGTCAGCACTCCCGCCTCCGGCAAAAGCGGCGCAAGAAACACGGTCGAATCGACCAGCTGGATTCCTTCATCCTCCAACAACTTCGCGACCGCGCCGATCAGCGAATCAGTATTTTTTCGGGGCAGCGACAGCAGCAGCTTGGCCAGCTTCCAGTCAGGCCGTATCGAGCTGAAAATCTTATTGTGCTTCACTTGTCCGGCCATCACCGCCTGCTTCACGCCCTCCGCGTGAAGCAGTTCGATGGTCCGGCTGAGTTCCCCGAGGCTCACCCAGTGCACGCGCGACGCGGCGCGTTCCAGTTCCGGCGACGCTTCCTCGCGAATCGCGATTACAGCCATGTCGATCCCGCGGCTCCGCGCACCTTCCAGCACCAGAAACGGAAATTTACCGTTTCCGGCGATCAAACCCCACCCCGAGGCCGAAGAAGCTTCTATTGGAGGCGGCATCGCTCGTCTATTTCGTCAGGCCGCGTTCGGCCGATTCGATGAAGCGAATAAGCTCCGTCACGTCGTCCGAGCCGTCGAGCGTTTCGCGCATCCGCTGGATGGCTTGCGTGGTATTGAGTTTCGAGCGCAGGAGAAACCGGTACGCCCTCTCTATGGTTTGGATGCGTTCACGGCTGAACCCGTGGCGCTCGAGGCCAATCGCGTTCACCGCGTAGCATCGAACGTCGCGCGTCTGCACCACTTTGGAAAACGGCGGCACATCCTGCGTTATCGCCGTGTGCGCGCCGATATACGCGTACCGCCCAACGCGGCAGAACTGGTGCACCGGACAGAAATTTCCCACGGTCGCATAGTCCTCGACGATCACGTGCCCAGCCAGCGTCGCGCCGTTCACGAAAATCGTATGATCCCCAACCTGACTATCGTGCCCTACGTGCGCATAGGCCATGAACATATTGTGGCTGCCGATTCGCGTCGTCCCGCCGCCCTTCTTCGTGCCGCGATTCACGCTCACGAATTCGCGGAATAAATTCGCGTCGCCGATCTCAAGCGCCACGCGCTCGCCCGCATAGGTCAAATCCTGCGGATCGCCTCCGATGACGGCGAACGAGCAAAACCGGTTCTCGCGCCCAATTCTTGCGGGTCCCTGGAGCACGCAGTGGGCATCAACGATGCAGCCATCCCCCAATTCGACTTCGTCGCCAACCACCGCGAATGGGCCGATGCGCGCGCCCTCGCCGATTCGCGCGCTCCGAGAAACGTTCGCGCGCGCGTCAATTTCGCTCATGGATTGCGATCCACCGTCTTGCACATCAGCGTGGCCTCCGCGGCCAGCTCTTCGCCCACCATCGCTTTGCCGAAAAGTTTGCAGAAGTTCTGCCGCCACGAAACCACGTCGACTTCAATGCGCAATTGATCTCCCGGAACCACGGGACGCCGAAAGCGCGCGTCGTCGATCGCCACGAAATAAAGCAGCTTCTTTTCGCGTTCCGGTATTTCTTGCAGCAGCAAAAAGCCTCCCGTCTGCGCCATCGATTCCACAATGAGCACGCCCGGCATCACCGGCTGCCCCGGGAAATGGCCGGCGAAAAAATGCTCATTAATCGTGACATTCTTGATTCCCACGACGCGTTTTAGCCGCTCCATCTCGATGATGGCGTCCACCAGAAGGAACGGATAGCGATGCGGCAGAATCTTTTGGATCTCGTTCGTGTCCAGGATCATTCAACCCCTCGATGAGGCCACACGGTTTCAAAACCCGCGGCGCGCAATCTCCCCATTTTATATGAAACCTCGGCAGCGGGGAATGGCGTACGCCTCGAAAATCTCGAAAAATCACTCCGAGATCCTAGTATCGCCTTCTGGACATCCGGTCACTCTGGGCCGCTCTGCTGGCCGGACGCGGAAATCTGTGGCACACTCGAATGTTTAGGGAGCGCTGCGGCATTTGCGCGGTGCGCGCCTTGCGCGGCAAACTCCCAAAATAAAATTACCTATTGCCTGACCAATACTAAAATGGACCCCCAGCTCATCCGCAATTTCTGCATCATCGCGCACATCGACCACGGCAAATCCACCCTGGCCGACCGCCTCCTCGAGCTCACCGGCGCGCTATCCCAGCGCGAGATGACCGAGCAGGTCCTCGACTCGATGGACCTCGAACGCGAGCGCGGCATCACCATCAAGGCCAAAAGCATTCGCCTGCATTACACCGCCCACGACGGAAAAGAATATCGCCTGAACCTCATCGACACGCCCGGCCACGTCGATTTCTCTTACGAAGTTTCCCGCGCCCTTTCCGCCTGTGAAGGTGCGCTGTTGGTCGTCGACGCCAGCCAGGGCGTCGAAGCGCAGACCGTCGCGAATGCGTTTCTCGCGTCGCGCCACAATCTTTTTGTCATTCCCGTCATCAATAAAATCGATCTGCCCGCCGCGGAACCCGAACGCGTCAAGGAGCAAATCGAAAACGTGCTCGCGATTCCTGCGGCCGACGCTCTGCTCATCAGCGCGAAAAGCGGCCTTGGCGTCGCCGAAGTTCTCGAAGCGATCGTGGCGCGCATCCCGCCGCCGACTGGTTCGTCCGACGCTCCTCTGCGCGCCCTGATTTTCGATTCGTGGTTCGATTCGTTTCGCGGCGCGGTCATCCTTGTCCGCGTCATGGAAGGTCACATCACGCCGCGAATGAAAATCCGTCTCTGCGCGATGGATCAGGTCTACGAAGTCGAAGACCTCGGCGTGCTCACGCCCAAGCCCATTGTTCTCTCGGAACTCGCCGCCGGCGACGTCGGTTTCGTCATCGCCAATATCAAGCGCGTCGCCGATGCCCGCGTGGGCGACACGATCGTCGAAGCTGACCGTCCGGCGGCGCCGCTTCCCGGCTTTGAAGCCATCAAACCCATGGTCTTTGCCGGCCTCTATCCTGTGAACGCGAGCGACTATGAACTTTTGCGCGACGCCCTCGGCAAACTTCAGCTCAACGACGCCGCATTTTTCTACGAACCGGAAAATTCCGCCGCGCTCGGTTTCGGCTTTCGCTGCGGTTTTCTCGGCTTGCTTCATATGGAAATCGTGCAAGAGCGCCTTGAGCGCGAATTCGGCATCGACCTCATCACCACCGCTCCCAGCGTTCGCTATCGCATCACCACCACCGCGAATGAAGTCATCGAAGTCGAGAACCCCACCAAATTTCCTCCTCCCGCGCAAATCGCGCAAATCGAGGAACCCATTCTCACCGCCATGATCATCACCTCGGATGATTCCGTCGGCGCGATTTTGCAGCTTTGCGAGGAAAAACGCGGCGTGCAGAAAAATTTCGAGTATCTCTCGCCCACGCGCGTCATGCTGACCTACGAAATGCCGCTCAACGAAATCGTTCTCGATTTCTACGACCGCTTGAAAAGCGTTTCCCGCGGCTACGCCTCGCTCGATTATCATCTCGCGGGTTATCGCGAATCTGATTTGGTCAAGCTCGACGTGCTCGTCGGCGGCGAGCCGGTGGACGCGCTCACGCTCATCTGCCATCGCGAACAATCCTACGAACGCGGACGCGAACTCGTCTCGCGTCTGCGAAAATTGATTCCCCGTCAGCAATTTGAGATCGCGATTCAAGCCGCGCTCGGCAGCCGCGTGATCGCTCGCGAAACCATCAGCGCTCTGCGCAAAAACGTCCTCGCCAAATGCTACGGCGGCGATATTTCGCGCAAACGCAAGCTCCTCGAACGCCAGAAAGAAGGCAAAAAACGTATGAAACGCGTCGGCAAAGTCGACATTCCGCAGGAGGCTTTCCTCTCCGTCCTGAAAGTCGCCGCCGGCTCCGACTCCGATGACTAACTTCGATCGATGGCGAATTCTTTACGTTGGCAGCATGCGATCAGCGGCGGGGGGAGCGAAAGTAATTGGTTTCCATGCGTGCGGCGGGATCAGCGCGAGTAGTCCGCGCGCGGAATCGCCTCCCACGCACGCGCAGCGTTCCACATTCTTAAATTCCGCAGCGGCCGGCGACGAATGCAGAATCGCCACGGCTGCGTCGCCGGTGGCGCAGCGCACAACGTAAATTTCCGCGTTCGCGCCGTGCGCGTCCCATTCCCGAAATCTCTGCAAGTCCCTCCAGCGGCGTTCATCGACCACGTCAAATAGCTCACTCGCGCGTTTGCGGTTTTTTTCGCCCAGCGCCGTATGCGCGAAAAGTGCGATCGTGTGGCCTTGAAACTCTTTTCCGCACACTGGACACGCTGCCAGTTCTCGCACCAGCCGCTCGACCGCTTCATCGCCGCCGGGACGAAATCCACTCGCAGGCTTCTCCGCCGAGTGGCCGATGGCGCGCTTGACGGCATCGAAAAAACTCACCGGTCATTTTCCTCGCCAATATTTTTCTTCGTACGCACCGTCGCGCCAATTTCCCCGCGCGCCAGCCGCACCGCAATCTCGTCGCCCGCGCTCACCTGGTTCATGGAACGCAACACACGTCCCTCCGCATCGTACGCAATCGCATATCCGCGTTCGAGCAATTGAAACGGGCTGCGCTCCTCCAGCCGCACCGACGCCGCTTCTAGTTTTCGCCGCGTCGCAACCAAATACCGCCTTGCGTGCGCGGAAAACTCGCTGGCATCGCGTTCAAATCTTCGCCTCAGTCTTCCTACGCGTGAGCGCAAATCGAGCGACGCAATGCGCACCTGCGCGGCAGCGTATCGCCTTCGTTTTCTGGTTACCGCGCGCTCGAGCGCCGCTCGCAATTCCCCGCTGCGTCGCTCCACGCGAATTCGCAGCATTCCCACGCGGCCGCGCAAATCAAACGCTCCCATGCGCGCTCCCGCGATTCGCACCCGTTGCCGCGCAATTTCGAGCCGCCCGCGCAATCCCGCCGCGAGCGCTCCGTTCATTTCGTCAACACGCTGTCGGCTCCTCCGGACCAAATCCTCCGGCCGGCGAAACGCACGGTGCATGGCCAGATCACGCAGCCGGTGCCGCTTATCGAGAAACAAATATCGCATCTGCTGCGCGAGCTGCCGCGCGCAGTCCGTGATGTGCTTTTCAAATTCCGCACGTGTGCGCACCACAATTTCTGCGGCAGCCGAAGGAGTCGGCGCACGCATGTCCGCAATGAAGTCCGCAATGGTCGTGTCCGTCTCATGCCCGATGCCGGTGATAATCGGAATCTCGGAAAGCGCCATGGCGCGCGCGACAACTTCCTCATTGAACGCCCACAAGTCCTCGAACGATCCTCCCCCGCGGGCGACAACCATCACGTCCACCAACGCCGCGCGGTTGAAATAGCGAATCGCGCCGGCAATTTCCTCCGCCGCTCCGTCTCCCTGCACTTTCACGGGGAACAAAATCACGTGCAAATTCGGAAAGCGCCGCCGCAGGACTCGCAAAATGTCGCGTATCGCCGCGCCTTGCGGCGAAGACACGATTCCGATGCGTCGTGGCAGCGCCGGCAGCGGCTTCTTGCGCTCCGCGTCGAAAAGCCCTTCTGCTTCGAGCCGCTTCTTCAGTTGCTCGAACGCGAGTTGCAGCGCGCCCAGGCCCACTGGCTCGATGTGCGACACGTAAATCTGATATTCCCCGCGCGGCTCATAAACGCTCACCGAGCCGCGCACGGTCACGTGCAGCCCATCCTCGGGACGGAACTTCAGCCCGCGCACCTGGTCGCGAAAGCATACGCAACGGATTTGCGCCTTCTCGTCCTTCAGCGTGAAATAGAGATGCCCCGGTTGCGACGCATGAAAATTCGATACTTCGCCTTCCACCCACAAGTCTGGAAATTCCCTTTCGAGCAGATCGTGAATGCGCAGCGTCACTTCGCTGACGCGCCAGACGTGCTTGTCAGGCATCAGATTTAGCGAAAACTGGTTCATTCTCCGCCTCCGCCGGTTTCGCGCCGCGTCTTCACTTCCGAAAATATCCGATCAGCCAAAAGAGCAGCGTCGCAACAATGCTCACCACGATGCACGTGACAATCGGAAAGTAAAACGTTGTATGCCGGCCTTGATACACGATATCCCCCAGCAATCGCCCCATTCGAAACGGCAATTTTCTCCCGCCGAGCAGAATCGCGCCCGCTGCGGCAATCACCAGTCCGAAAATCAGCAGTCCTTTGCCCAATTCGCGCGCGGGTCCCGTCACGTAGCCTCGCGCTTCATTCTACCCGACAATCTGGACCTCGGAATCAAACGTGCGGAAATTTCGTCTGGCAGCTATTGCCGAAGGTGAAGGAGTCGATCATGATGCCGGACACGGTGGGAATCAAATCGACCGTGTGCTTGCCGAATTTGGGATTCGACACAAGGTAGTACATCCGCGAACTGTCCACGTTGATGTACGAGCGTCCCTGCGCGTCGATTTTCACATCCGCGCCTTTATTTGCGCTCGTCAAATATTTTCCGTCCTGGAGAATATAAAGTTCTTCCGGAACACCTCGCCAGACGTTCATCACGGCGTACAATTCCCTGGCGTGATACTGCATCCGCAGACGCGCCGCGCCCGGCTGCTCCGGCTCCTGCGGCTTGCCCGCGAAAATCATGCCGTTTTTGTCCGTTTCCCAGGGACCCGAGAGCCCTGCGCGATCGTCGTTCACGCGCTTCGGCATTTCATAATTAAACTTCTGCCCCGGATGATACGGATTGTGATTCGCCACAATTCCGCGGCCCTCCCACGGTCCCACGTACATTTCCGGCGTGGGAATGCGATCGCATCCCCGCATCGCGTTTTCGCGCGCAGGCAGCGTATAGCTCGCGGGAAATTTCAATCCGGGATGGGCTTCCACCAGCAGTTTGCGAATCGCTTTTCCGAAATTGCGATCGTCTCCTTCGCCGTCGATGTGGTACCGCACGTAGCCGTTCGCGTCGATTAAGAACCGGCTCGGCCACGCCTGGTTGCCGTATTCGGACCAAATCGCGTACTTGTCGTCCACCACGATGGGATAGGGCAGCCCGAAACGCTGGACCGCGGCGCGGACATTGTTCACGTCATAAGCGATTTGAAATTCAGGGTCGTGCACTCCGATGATCTCGAATCCGTATTTGTGATACCGCTTGTACCATTTCTTGTTCTGCGGAAATGTGCGAATGCAATTGATGCATGTGTATTCCCAGAAATCGATCATCACCACTTTGCCGCGCAATTCCTCGAGTGTGAGCGGAGGCGAGTTCAGCCACGTCGTGCCGGAAACGGCGAAACCGGGCTCGGGAAAATCGGGGGCCTTAACCTTAAACGACGCCAGCGGATCCTCGGCGAAACTCTGACCGCGCACCGGACTGAAGCACGCCAGCAGCGCCGCGCAAGCAATCGCCGCGGTCAGAAGTTTGCAACGTAGTTGTTCGCGCAATAGATTCGCCACGCTGGATTAGATACCGCGCGAATCACTCCTGATTCTTCGCGCCGTGCTTCAAATAAGATCCATCCCCGCGAAAAAGTAGCTGATTTCGAACCGCGCCGTCTCCGTGGCATCCGACCCATGCGTGCAATTATTCTGGATGCTCGTGCCCAGCGCATTGCGAATCGTCCCCGGCGCGGCCTTGGCGGGATCGGTGGTACCCATCGTCTCGCGCCAGCGCGCAATTGCGCCTTCCGCCTCGAGCGCCATCACTACCACCTTGCCCGAGCTCATGAATTCCGTCAGGCCCGTGAAAAACGGCCGCTCGCGATGCACGGCGTAGAATCCCTCCGCCTCGCTCTTCGTCAGCCGCACAGATTTAATCGCGACGATCTGGAATTTCGCGTCATGAATCCGCTTCAGAATCTCTCCTGCCAGGCCGCGGCCCACCGCGTCGGGCTTGATGATTGCCAGAGTCCGCTCGATTGCCAAGTTGTCTCTCCTTATATCTGAGTCTTATATCCGAGTCGCTTCGCTTCGTGTCTCTTTGCGTCCTGTTCTACTTCCGCGCCGCCTTGCCCAACGCCACTGCCATCGTGTGGCCGATTTCCGCCGGGCTCTGCACGGTATGAATCCCCGCCGCTTGCATCGCCGCGTATTTCGTCCTCGCCGTTCCTTGACCGCCGCTGATGATGGCGCCGGCGTGTCCCATGCGGCGCCCCGGAGGCGCGGTCTGCCCCGCGACGAATCCCACAACGGGTTTCCTCACGTGCGTCTTGATAAACTCCGCCGCGACTTCCTCGGCATTTCCGCCGATCTCTCCGATCATCACGATCGTGTGCGTATCCGCGTCCTCATGGAACATTTTGATCGCGTCCAGAAAACTCGTCCCGATAATCGGATCGCCTCCGATGCCAATGCACGTCGATTGCCCGATCCCGAGCTTCGTAAGCTGATCCACGGCTTCATACGTGAGCGTCCCGCTGCGGCTCACCAGGCCAACATGCCCCGCTTTATGAATATGTCCCGGCATGATTCCGATTTTGCATTTCCCTGGCGAAATCAGCCCCGGACAATTCGGCCCGATCAGGCGCGTCTTCGACGCGCGCAGTTCCGCGGCCACGCGCACCATGTCGAGCGTGGGAATGCCTTCCGTAATGCACACGGCCAGCGGCAGGCGCGCGTCAATCGCTTCGAGGATCGCGTCGGCTGCGAATGGCGGCGGCACAAAAATCACGGATGCGTTTGCGCCCGTCTCTTTCACCGCATCGGCGACCGTGTTAAAAACGGGCACGCCAAGATGCTTCGTCCCGCCTTTTCCGGGCGTGACGCCGCCAACCACTTTCGTGCCGTACGCGATCATCTGCTCGGCATGAAAGCCGCCTTCGCGCCCGGTTAATCCCTGTACGACGACGCGCGTCTTCTCGTCAATCAGCACGCTCATCGCGCACTCCCCGCGAGCTCCACCACTTTCTCCGCACCGTCTTTCATCCCGGAAGCCACCGTGAAATTCAATCCGGAACTCTGCAAAATTCCCTTTCCCTTCTCCACGTTTGTGCCTTCCATGCGCACCACGACCGGCACTTTGATCTTCAATTCGTGCGCCGCGTTCACCACGCCCGTCGCCAGCACGTCGCAGCGCAAAATCCCGCCGAAAATATTGATGAACACCGCCTGCACGTTCGGATCGCCCAGCAAAATCTTAAACGCGTTTTTCACTTGCTCGGCCGAAGCGCCGCCGCCCACGTCGAGAAAGTTCGCCGGATTTCCTCCCGCAAGCTTGATGATGTCCATCGTGGCCATCGCCAGGCCCGCGCCATTCACCATGCACGCGACGTTGCCGTCCAGCTTGATGTAGTTCAGCTTGAATTTCGAGGCCTCGACTTCTAGCGGAGTTTCTTCATCGAGATCGCGCATCTCGCGAATTTCCGGATGCCGTGCCAGCGCGTTGTCGTCGAAAACCATTTTCGCGTCCAGCGCCACCAGTCGGCCATCCCCGGTAACGACGCACGGATTAATTTCCAGCAACGACGCATCCGTTTCCAGAAATGCGCGGTACAGCGATTGAAAAAACGGCACGGTGGCGTTCACTACGTCCGGCGCGAGTCCCAATCCAAACGCGAGCTTGCGGATTTGATAAGCCTGCAAGCCTGTCGCCGGATGAATCGTCTCGCGCAAAATCGCTTCGGGATGCTCCTTCGCAACTTCCTCGATTTCCATTCCGCCCGCGGCGCTCGCCATGAATACCGGCGCTTCCGCCGCGCGATCAACCAAAATGCTCAAGTAAAGCTCGCGCTTGATGTCGAGCCCTTCTTCAATCAGCAAACGGCGAACGATTCGCCCCTCTGCTCCCGTCTGCGGACTCACCAGCTTCATTCCCAGAATCTGCCCCGCCAGTTCCGACGCTTGCTCGGGCGAGCGCGCCAGTTTCACGCCGCCTGCTTTCCCGCGCCCGCCCGCATGAATTTGAGCTTTCACAACCACCACCGGAGTTCCCAGTTTCTGCGCCACAGCCTTGGCATCTTCTTTCTTAAACACCACCTCGCCGCGCGGCGTGGGCACGCCGAATTTCGCGAGAATCGACTTGGCCTGGTACTCGTGTATCTTCATTGTCCTTCCAGTAGTGCTAAAATTGGGGCACGCTCAAAGCCAGCAAGTTTACTGCGGAATGCAAAGGGCGGGCAAGGCGGCGACGAAACTCTTCTGCCAATCCATGCGCGGCGATAACAACTCGGCGCCCATCAACGGCCTCGCGGCCCCGCCGAAGGTTTCTCTGCGATGATCCTCGAAGCGCTCGAAAAAATCATCGCAGGCGAAGACCTTTCGCGCGTCGAAGCCGAGGCCGCGATGGAGCAGATCCTTTCCGGCAACGCTTCGGATGCGCTGATCGCCGCCCTGCTCACCACGCTTCGCATGAAGGGCGAAACGGTCGGCGAACTCGTCGGCTTTGCCACCGCGATGCGCCGCCACGCAGCTCCCATTTTTCCTGCCGGCCGCTTGCGCCCCGCGGAAATGCTCGTCGACACGTGCGGCACCGGCGGCGACGCCTCTGGCACCTTCAACGTTTCCACCGCGGCCGCGTTCGTGGTCGCCGGCGCGGGCGTGCGCGTGGCCAAGCATGGCAATCGCTCGATCAGCTCGCGCTGCGGCTCCGCCGATGTACTCGAACAGCTCGGCGTCTCGCTCGATCAGGCCGCCGAATGCGTTGGCCGCTCGATCGATGAAGTGGGGATCGGTTTCCTGTTCGCTCCCGCGGTCCACACCGCGATGAAACATGCCAGTAACGCGCGCCGCGAACTGCGCATGCGCACGGTATTCAATCTTCTCGGCCCGCTCACCAATCCCGCGGGCGCTTCCGCGCAAGTCGTCGGCGTTTCGGCCGCGAATTTCGCCGAACTTCTCGCCCGCGCGCTCGACGAACTTGGCGTGCGCCGCGCCTTCGTCGTTCATGGCGCGGACGGAATGGACGAAATTTCACTAAGCGGGCAAACCTACGTCACCGAACTGCACAATGGCGCGATTCGCCGTTACACCGTGGTCCCCGAGGATTTCGGCCTGCGCCGCGCGCCCCTCGACGCCATGCGCGGCGGCGATGCCAAACACAACGCTGAAATCATTCACAAGATTTTCGGGCGCGGGATGCTCTATCGCGAACACAGTCCGCATCGCGAGATTGTTCTCGCCAATGCCTCCGCAGCGCTCGTCGCTGCGGGACGAGCCGCCGATTTCCTCGAAGGCGTGCGTCTCGCCGCGGAATCCATCGACTCCGGCGCCGCCCGCGCAAAACTCGATGCGCTCATCCGCTTTTCCCATGGTCAGGACGCCACCGCCGCCAGCTAGTATCGCGAAACTTCGCCACCAAAAGCGAGGAATTACAGCGAGAGGAAATTCTCGAGCAGGCGAAAGCCCTCGCCGGTGAGCACCGACTCGGGATGAAACTGCACGCCTTCCACCCGAAATTTTCTGTGGCGCAGGCCCATGATCGTTCCGTCCGCGGTCTCCGCTGAAATTTCCAGGCAGCGCGGCAGTGAGCGCCGCTCCACAATCAGCGAGTGGTACCGCGTGGCCTCGAAATTCTGAGGCAGCTTGCGAAAAATGGTTTTGCCGTCGTGATGAATCTTGCTCGTCTTGCCATGCATGATTTTTCTCGCGCGGATCACCTTGCCGCCGAACGCATCGCCGATCGCCTGATGCCCCAGGCAGACTCCGAGGATCGGAATCTTCCCTGCGAAGCGCTGAATCATCGGCACGCTCACGCCCGCCTCGCGCGGCGTGCACGGACCCGGCGAAATAATGATGCGCTCGGGCCGCAACTTCTCCACTTCATCGAGTGTGATTTCGTCGTTCCGGCGCACGTCAACCTTCTGCCCCATTTGGCCAAGGTACTGCGCCAGGTTGTATGTGAACGAATCGTAGTTGTCGAGCAGCAGAATCATTCGTCGAATCCGTTTCTTGCGTTTCCGTGTCGGATGCTGTTTTGCCGAAAGGCGTAACCTCTGGCGTCTGCTTTCACGCCGGCCGCTGCCTTCCCTGGTGCGCGATTTCCACAGCAACAACCAGCGCCCGCGCCTTGTTCATCGTTTCCTGATATTCCTTCGCGGGCACGGAATCCGCCACCACTCCTCCTCCCGCCTGGATGTGAATCTTGCCATCCTTCGCCACCAGCGTCCGCAGCCCAATGCACGAATCGAGGTTCCCGGAAAAATCCAGATACAAAATTGCACCCGCGTAGATGCCGCGCCGCGTGGGCTCCAGCTCGTCGATGATTTCCATCGCGCGAACTTTCGGCGCGCCGCTGAGCGTGCCCGCCGGGAAGCAAGCCATCAGCGCCTCCAGGCAATCGACATCCGCGCGCAGCTTCCCGCGCAGATTCGATACCAGATGCATTACGTGCGAATAGCGCTCGACATACATCAGCTTCTCCACCTTCACCGTGCCGTATTCGCACACGCGACCCAAATCGTTGCGGCCCAGATCCACCAGCATGATGTGCTCGGCGCGTTCTTTGGGATCGGCAAGCAGCTTTTTTTCGAACGCCTTATCTTCTTTCTCGTTGCGCCCGCGCGGCAGCGTCCCCGCAATCGGCCGGTAAAACGCGTCGCGGTCCTGAACCTTCACCAGCATCTCCGGCGAGCTGCCCACCACCGCAAGCTCCCCGAGACGCAAAAAATAAAGATAGGGCGACGGATTCACCACGCGCAACGCGCGATAAATTTCAAACGGATCCGCGGCCGTACGCGCGGAAAATCGCTGGCTCGGCACTACTTGGAATATGTCGCCCGCGCGAATATATTCCTTCGCTTTGCGCACCGCGGCCATGTAACGCGCTTTCGTGAAATTCGAGGTCACGCGCAGCGCGGCGCGTGCCCTTGTCTTTGGGACTCGCGGCAGCGACTGTTCGAGTTTGCGCCGCATCCGCCAGATCTCGCGCAACGCCGCATCGTATTTGGCGCGCAGGCTTCCCGGTCCTTCGGTAAAAACGTTTCGCACCATCCACACACGATGCTGCACATGATCGAATGCCACCAGCCCGTGAAAAAACATCAGCACCGCATCGTCGAGCTTCAGTTCATCTTCGCCAGTCGCCGGAATTCGTTCGACCAGCCGCACCATGTCGTAGGCGAAATAACCAATCGCGCCACCCACCAGCGGCGGCAAACCGGCCAGCCTCACGGGGCGATACCGGCACACGCGGCTCCGCAGCAGTTCGATCGGATTTGCTTCGATCCGTTCCGTGCGGCCGCCGGTTTCGATCCGGCACGAACGCCCGCGCGAGCGAAACACTTCCGCTGGATCGACGCCGAGAAACGTGTAGCGCGCGATGTTCTCGCCTCCCTCGACGCTTTCGAGCAAGCACGAATATTTCGCGTCGCGTGCCAGCTTCAAGTAGGCCGCCACCGGCGTCAGCAAATCCGCCGTGATGGTCTCGTAGACGGGAATGAAATTCCCTTTTCGCGCCAGCGTTCGAAACGTCTTGTAATCGGGCTGGATCATTTCTGCTCACGCCTCGTTTCCTCGAACTGCAGCGCTTCGACAACCGCCCGGCGCATCGCCGTTGCGGGCGCGCGCTCGCCCATCCAGATTTCCCACTGCGCTATTCCCTGCGCCAAAAACATCTCGAGCCCGGAAACAGTTTCGACGCCCCGCCGCTCGGCCAGATGCAGAAGCTTCGTCTTCCGCGGCCGGTAAATCGTATCGAACACCAGCCGGCAATTCAGCTCGCGCGCTTCGAGCGGCGATTCGTCCGCCCGCGGATGCATGCCCACCGGCGTTGCATTCACGATGGCGTCAAAAAATTCCCGCCGCAGCGCAGCTCGCGGAATCACTTCCCCGTGAACCGCGTGTGCCAGTTTCCGCGCGCGTTCCGGCCGTCGCGCGCAAATCGAAACCGATGCGCCTCCTTGCGCCAGCGCAAACGCCACCGCTCGCGCCGCTCCGCCCGCCCCAAAAATCAGCACGCGGCTCCCCGCAATCGGCATGCGGCGCTCCAGCGCCCGCAGCACTCCCACGTAGTCCGTATTGTAGCCGAATAGTTCTCCCCGCCCGCGCACCACCACGGTATTCACGGCGCCAATCTCTGCCGCCAGCGGATCGCAACCGTCGAGATGCCGCAGGATGCGCTCCTTGTGCGGAATCGTGATGGCGAATCCCGCGACCCCGAGCGGGCCGATGGCCGCGGTGAAATCGTCCAGGTCGCGCACAAGGAAGGGCAGAAAAATCGCGTTGACGCGCCGCGCGGCGAATCCCGTATTGTGCAGCACCGGCGAAAGCGAATGCCCAATCGGATCTCCGACCACGCCATAGACGCGTGTCTGGAGGTCGAGCTTGGTCGCGCGATATAACCTCTGCATGGACGCCAGCAAAATTTGTCCCGGCGCCGTCGCCATTTCCACGGGCGCGTAAGCAAGCGCGCTGCGTTCGCGCAACGCTAAAATGCGCGCGGGCGTCGCGATTTCGCCCATCGGCACGGCGATCACGTGGCGATTCTCGCGCGCCAATGCCAGCACGCGCAGGCTCTCGCCAATCGAATTGCATCTCGTGGCAATTTTCACGGCGTCGAAGCCCGCGGTCCGTGCGGCGCGTACCAGCTTGCGCGAAAGCCGCGCGAGAGCCAATTTCTGCGGCGTCTTTGCGAAATTGTGAAAGGAGAGAATCCGCCGCGCGCCGGCGGTGCACAGGTCGCGCGTGAAACCCGCGCTCGCATCCACGCTCTCGATTTCGAGGTCAATCCACCGGCAACCGGCCGCAATCGCGCGGCGTAAGACGCCAAGCTGCGCGCCAACGCCTCTCGAAAAATGACCGCCGGCTTCTTTTGTCCGGCATGTCGCGATCAATGTCGTGTGCCGGCTGAATTTCGTCCGCCCCAGCAAAGTCAGAAAGAGATCGAGCTCCTTTTCACTCCCGAGCCAATCGAGCCGCAGCTCTATCGTTCGCGTATGGCGCAGCGCCTCGCGCATCTGCGCCCGCATTTCGCGCGAGTTTCGAGCGGCCACCACGCCGCAGGTGCGGTCCTCTCCGAAGAATAAATCTCTGGCCATGCTGTCCCTGGGTACAGGCTCGCGAGCCACATAGGATGCGTTACCCAATGTGTAAAACGCAATGGGACATTGCCTTGACGCTCGCTGGGCCGTTTGTTACGGTCGATTCATCAGGCTGGCCGCTAGGCTACTGGCGGATCGCGGAGGCGAGGAGTGAGAGAAATGCGCGGAAATGTCCTCATAATCGGTTTGTCGCTGGCATTCCTGTCTTCTGGCGCGTGGGCCCAAGGAAACAGCGAAAGCCTTCCGACCACCACCCAGCAAGACGTCTACTGCTCAGGAATGGTGACCACGGCTCACGTGCCTCGAAGCGTGCAGATTGTTTCCGGAGAGGAAGCAAACTACAAGATAACCTTTGCCGACGGCGATTACGTCTATATCAACAAAGGTTCGGACAAGGGCGTCAAGCCCGGAGACATGTTCCTGGTGATGCGTCCCATCTCCAACGAAACGCACGTTGAGTTTTTCACCTGGCAGGACCGCCTCCTGCATGCCATGGGTCAGCCCTGGGAAGATGAAGGACGCCTGAAGGTTGTAGTCGCGCACAAGAAGGTCTCGATTGCGCAGGTCACCGACGCTTGCGGCTATATGCTGCGCGGCGATGTTGTGCTTCCCTTTGTGGAGCGCCCGGCCCCGCCGCTCAAGCCGGAAGACAATTTCGACCGCTTCGCGCCGGCCAGCGGCAAGAAGAAAGCCATGATTGTCGCCGGAAAAAATTTCCAGATGCAGGCGGGAACGGATAGCATTGTTTACGTCAATCTGGGCGCCCGTCAGGGCGTGAAAGTCGGCGATTACTTCCGCATTTTCCGTTACGAGAACAACGGGAACTCCCTTGTCTATCAGACTCCGCACATGGGCACGGCCGTCTATGGATTTGGATCGGCCCCGGACCACTACTCGTGGAAGGATTTGCCGCGCGAAATCGTTGGCGAGGGCATCGTCTTGCGCACGTCCCCGAATGCTTCGACGGTGCTGATCACCTACAGCCTGAAGCAAATCTACGACGGCGACTACTGCGAACTCGAATAGCCGCCGCGCTTCTCTGCGGCGCCAGCACCTTCCGCGCCGCTCGCGCGGAAGTCGTGTTCTGAAAACATCTCGGCCGTAAAAATCTCCACGCGTGTTTCCGGATCTTTCCAGGCATTCGTATCGAGCCCCGCCTTGCGGCACGTCTCCTCCAGGAAGCGTTCGCGCAACCATCGATGCTCGCGCGCCACTTGCGGCAATAGCAAGCCTCTGCGCCCGCCGCGCGATACAACCAACCCGTGCAAGCCTGGCTCGACCTGCTCGGGCCGTGCCTCCTCGATCTCGGAAAGAACGGAAATCTCAATTTCCAGTTCCGCCAGCTCAACGGCGCGCAACGGAGGGAAGCGAGGATCCTGCGTGGCCGCGGAGACAGCGCATTGCACCACCACGTTCGCGAGCGATTCGTCCGCGGACAGGCGCCCGATGCATCCCCGCAGGCGTCCGCGTTTATGCAGCGTCACGAACGCTCCGCCGCAGGCCTCCAGTTCGCCGCCCGGCGCGCTGGCTTCCAATTGCCGCCCGTCCATGAGCGCCAGCGAGATCGCGTTTCGGGCGATGCCGAGCAGGGCCTGCTTGTCTTCGCTGCGAAGCGGGCTATGGAGCGGGCACATCTTGGGGGTTTTTCTTCTGCGCGAGAACCAGCTCGCTGCTGCGCCGCTGCTTGATGCGGTCGTCCACTTGATTCCAGAACATCAGGAAATAATGTACCGCCGACGCCACCGCGCTGATCACCACCAGCCACAGCAGCAGCACCGCGAGCAGGTGGAACGATGGGTGCGTCGCCGAAAAAATCACAATGCAACCCGCCAGCACCTGCAGCACCATCTTCGTCTTCCCCAGCGGCGACGCGGGAATAATCAGGCCCTCAGCCGACGCGATGTTGCGGAAGCCCGTTACAATGAATTCCCGCCCAATGATAATCACCACCATCCACGCCGGAACCAGCCCCATCGCAACCAGCGAAATGAATGCGGCGGAAATCAGCAGCTTGTCCGCGATCGGGTCCAGAAGAATTCCCAGCGTGGTGATTTCGCCGCGCTTTCGCGCGAAATATCCATCCGCGGCGTCCGTGGCGGCGGCGACGGCCAGAATCAAAACGCCCCAGATTTCGAAATGCACCGAGAAAAACCAGAATTGCAGGTTCGGCTCTCGCGTCAGCAGCACCACGACGAGCAGCGGCACGAAGAAAATTCGCAGAATCGTCAGGCTGTTGGGGAGATTCATTTCGGCCTCGGCGCATGCCGCCCCGCAGCCAGTGATGCCGGTTGCGGAAGGTGCTGCCACTATAGTGCGCCGCCGCGGCGGAGTCAACGTTTGCGCGTTTCCTCGTTCTTTTCGTTGGCGCGCCATTGGAGCATCGATTGAGCATCAGCGCAGGCTTCCTCGCGCCGGCGGGCAGCGCTCGATGTAGACTATTGCCGCTTGGCGCGAGGATCCGATTGCATTCGCCATCGAGTGAATACACGCAACGCCGGGAAGCGCAGCTAAAAACTCGCGCGGAGCGCGAACGCCTGCACCTCCGTATTGGAAATTTCAAATTGCTGGTCATCGTGGCCGGCCTCGCTGCCGCCTGGTTTTCGCTCATCCGACATGCCGCGTCTCCGTACTGGATAATCGTTCCCGTGGCTGCGTATGCGGTTCTTGCCGTTTGGCATGAGCTTGTGATTCGCGCGCGCGCGCGCGCGGAGCGCGCCGTGGCCTTTTACGAGCGCGGGCTCGCGCGCATTGAGGATCGCTGGGCCGGAACGGGAGAGACGGGAGAACGCTTCCGCGATCCACAGCACATCTACGCCGAGGACCTCGACCTGTTCGGACGCGGCGGCTTATTCGAGCTGCTCTCTTCCGCGCGCACGCCCATGGGGGAAGATTCGCTCGCGGCGTGGCTCCTCGCGCCGTCGCCTGTCGCGGCAATTCGCGAACGCCATGAGCTGATCGCCGAGCTGCGCGGCAAAATCGGCTTACGCGAAGATGTCGCGTTGCAGGGCGAAAGCCTGCGCGCCGCGTTACATCCCGAAGGCCTGGCAGCGTGGGCCGAGCGCCCGCCCGCTTTGGCCGCACCCGCGCTGCGAGGAATCGTTCTCGCGCTCGCGATCTTGTGCGTCGCGGCGATTGTTGCCTGGGCGATTACAGGTGAGGTGCTTCCGTTCTTGATTACCCTCGTCATCAACCTGGGCGCGTACGCCTGGCTCAAAAAACGCGCGGACACAACGCTGGCGGGCTTCGACTGCAACGAAGACGGCCTGATCCTCTTCGCGGCGATCCTGAAGCGCGTGGAGGGAGAGCCGTTCGCTTCGGCGCGGCTGCGGCATTTGCAGGAGCAGCTCAAAAGCGGCGGCACGGAGCCGGCGTCGCGGGCAATTCACCGATTAGCTCGCACGGTGACATGGATCGATGCACGCGATAGCTATTTCATGAAGCTGATCGAGCTGCTGATTCTGTACACGCTGCAAGTGGGGTTTGTGGCCGAGGCGTGGCGCAGGCGCCACGGCCGCCGCGTGCGCGCCTGGATTGCCGCCGTGGGTGAGATGGAGGCGCTGCTTTCGCTCGCGGCGTACGCGTATGAGCATCCCGGCGATCCCTTTCCGGAGATCGTCGAAGAAAAAAACGTGACGCTGCAGTTTTCCGGTGAGGAACTGGGGCATCCGCTGATCGCCGCGGCGCGATGCGTGCGGAATTCAGTGCGCCTGGACGCGAAAACGCGCGTGCTGCTGGTGAGCGGCTCGAACATGTCGGGCAAAAGCACGCTGCTGCGAACCGTGGGAATCAATCTGGTGCTGGCGATGGCTGGCGCGCCCATTCGCGGAAAATCGCTGCGATTGTCGCCGCTGGCGCTGGGAACGCGCATCCGCAGCACGGATTCGCTGCAGGAGGGCCGCTCGAATTTCTATACGGAAATCCTCCGCATCCGCCAGGTGTTCGCTCTGGCAGAACAGCAAATACCGCTGCTGTTTTTGTTCGACGAACTGCTCGAGGGAACGAATTCCCACGACCGCCGTGTCGGCGCGGAGGCTTTGCTGCGCGCGCTCGCGGGCCGCGCAACGATCGGCATGGTCACCACGCACGATCTGGCCCTGACGGACGTGACTGCGGCGCTCGATGACGCGATTCGCAACGTTCATTTCGAGGACCAGATCGCGAATGGCGAGATGAGCTTCGATTACAAGCTGCGCGACGGTGTCGTGCCAAAAAGTAATGCCCTCGAACTGATGCGCTGGATCGGCCTGAAGGTCTAGCAGATTGCTGAACAACCCGAGCACTTGGCAGCGCGGGCATTTCGCGTTTTGCGCGTCCTATTTACCCTGATGCAGGAACGAGCCGCTCTTTGTCGGCAATTTCCGCCGCAGCGATGCCTTTTCCTCAGGGGTTTTATCCCCCGAAGCCATGAAAGTTAATTCCTGAGCGACCTGCGAGACGGCATTCGGCTCTGCGGCTTTCTCGTCTCCGAAACCCAAAGCCGGGGTGGAAATTCCCGAATTGAAAATGTTTCTCTTGCCGCGCGGGAAAGCACTGGCTAGCATAACGGCCGATGCCGCTGGCGATCGAACATATACGAAGGATGCGCGGCGGCGCGCAGTCGCATCTGATGCGCTGCGAGGATGAGAACTACTACGTCGTCAAGTTCCAAAACAACCCTCAAGGCACGCGCATTCTGGCGAATGAATTGCTCGGAACCAGGCTGGCGGCGCGCATTGGCCTGCCCGCAGCGGGCGTAGCAGTAATCGAGGTTCGCCCGGAGATGGTGGCGCTGACGGAGGATCTGGTGATTCAACTCGGACGCGGCCGGACGCCCTGTGCGCCGGGCCTGGAATTCGGCTCGCAATACCCCGGCAATCCCGCCACCACGGTCGTCTACGATTTTCTGCCCGACGACCAGTTGCGCGACGTCGAGAATCTTTCCGATTTCGCCGGGATGATGGTATTCGACAAGTGGACGTGCAACACCAACGGCCGGCAGGCGATTTTTCTGCGCGATCGCGGCGCGGAGCGCTATCGCGCGATCATGATCGACCAGGGTTTCTGTTTCAACGCGGCGGAGTGGAATTTTCCCGACGCCCCGCTGCGGGGAATCTACGCCCGCGCGCGCGTCTACGAACGCGTGCGCGGATGGGAGGCCTTCGAGCCGTGGCTCGAGCGCATCGAGCAGCGCATCACCGAGGATGTGCTCGACGAGATCGCGCGGGAGATTCCGCCCGAGTGGTACAATTTCGACCAGGACGCGCTCTACCGAATGATGGAACAGCTCCTGCGGCGGCGCAAACTCGCGCGGGAGCTGATCGAGAGCGCCTGGAAATCCTCGCGAATGCCGTTTCCCAACTGGAAGTGACCCATGCCTGAGACGAATCGAAACACCATGACCTATCGCGTTCTGCGCTACACGCCGAATCTAATCCGCGACGAGTGGGTGAATATCGGCGTAGTGCTCGAGGACCCGCAAAAGCGCCGTGCGCGCGCCCGGCTGATCGAGGAAACCTCCGAATTCGCGCGCGTCCGCAAGCTGCACCCCAACGCGGATGAAAATCTCCTCCGCGCGTTGCCGTCCGAATTTGACGTGCAACTGGCCTCGACCGGCGCGGCCGCCGCATGGATCGAGAAAATGGAGCAGACGCTATCGAATACTCTGCAGTTCAGCCCGCGCAAAGCCGTGCTCGCGGAGGATTTCGACGCCGAGCTTGACCGTTTGTACCATAACCACGTCGCGACTCCCGCGCGGCAAGGGCGCGGAGCCGCGCTTCTCGAAAACACGCGCGCATGGATTCGCACGCGATTGAACGACGTCTTCCGGCGCCGCGGGATTCTGGCAAAAATGGAGAAAAACGTGAAGGCCGAGCAGTTCACGCAGCCGGGAGACCCGCTGCGCATCGACTACGCCTATCGCTACAACGGCACGCGCGGCTATTTGCAGGCGCTCTCGCTCGGCCGCGATCCGGCGCAGGCGAAAGTGCTGGCCTATACCGCCGGATGCATTCGCGCCCGGCAGGCTCGCCTGGGCGAGCAGGCGAATTCCGAATTCACGGCGGTAACCGATGTTGCGCCCGAGCGCGAGAATGCGCGCCACCAGTTCATCGTGCGCCTCTTCGACGAGCAGAAGATTGCGATTGTCCCCCTGCCCCAGGTGGAGATGTTCGCGGAGCGTTTGCGGCCGCGCCTGCGGGAATAGTTGATAGTTGACCGTCGAAAGTTAATAGTTGAAAGCGAGAAGCGCCGGCGCAAGAACGCCGCGTCGCGGTTAACTTTCAACTCTCAACTATGAACTATCAACCTTGTTTCAGGTCGTTGCCGGTTACCTTCAACTGTAAACTAGCAACTCTCGACTGCCTCACAAAATTCCTTCGCTCCAATTCTCGAGAATCTGCTTGATCTTCCCCATGAACTGATGCGCGATCGCGCCATCCACCACGCGATGATCGTAGCTCAGCGTCAAATACACCATCGAGCGGATCGCGATGGCATCGTCCACCACCACCGGCCGCTTTTCAATCGTGCCCAGTCCCAGAATCGCCACGTTCGGCTGGCTGATCACCGGCAAGCCCATCAAGCCACCAAAGACGCCGGGATTGGTAATCGAGAAAGTCCCTTCCTGCACTTCCTCGGGCTTCAGTTTTTTCGTGCGCGCGCGTTCGGCCAGATCGTTGATGGCGCGCTGCAAGCCAAGAAAGTTTTTCTCCTCGGCATTTTTCACCACGGGCACGATCAACCCCCAATCGAGCGCCACGGCGATGCCGATATTGCACTCGCGGTGGAACACGATGTTTGTGCCGTCCACCGACGAATTCACCGTAGGAAACGCGTGCAGCGCCTCCACCGCCGCGCGGATGAAGAACGGCATATACGTCAGCTTCGATCCTGTGGTGCGCTCGAATTCGTCCTTCTTCTGGCTGCGCAGCTTCACAATCCCCGTCACGTCCGCCTCATCGATGGAGTAGACGTGCGGCGACACGCGCTTCGACAGCACCATGTGCTCGGCGATTCTCTGCCGCATCACCGACATGGGCTCCACGGAATAATTGCCGAAGTACATGCGCTCGCGCGGGACAGCGGATTCAAAAACTGTATGCGCCTGTGCGCCCGTCGCCGCTGGTGGCGGAGGCATCGAGGGGCGAGCCTGCGCGCCTGGACGAACTTGCTGCGCTCCGCCACCTTCAATCGCCGACAAAATGTCGCGCTTGCTGATGCGCCCGCCCGCGCCCGTGCCGGGAACCTGCGCCAGGTCGACGCTATTTTCCTTCGCCAGCCGCCGAACCAATGGCGAACTGCGAATTTTCTCTCCTGCTTGCTCGCCTAGGCGAGCCGGCCGCTGCGGCGCCGCAGCACTTCCCGCGCCAGCCGTGGCAGGCGCAGGCCTCGCGGCCGTTTGTGCGGGAGCTGGTGACGCCGCAGCCTTCGCGGAATCCGCCTTCGCCGCTTCGGCCTTCGTTGGAGCTGACGCCGGCGACGCCTTTTCATCCTCCTGTTTGGCCTCGGGGTTTATCTCTTGCTTCGCTTCGGGTTTCACTTGTGGCTTCGCCGCAGCGGGAACTGGTGCAGCCGACGCCGCGCCCGCGCCATCCGCGTCAATCACGCCCACGACGGTCTGTATCGGCACCGTCTGACCTTCGGCGACCTTGATCTCCTTCAGCACGCCGGCTGCGGGCGACGGAATCTCTGCATCCACTTTGTCCGTCGAAATCTCGAACAGCGGCTCGTCGCGCTCCACCTTCTCGCCCGGCTTTTTCAGCCACTTCGTTACCGTGCCTTCAAAAATGCTTTCCCCCATCTGGGGCATAATCACATCAGTCGCCATGGTATCTCCTCAAAAAGTTCAATATCGCGCCAGTTCGCGCGCGGTTGAAAGAATGTCATTCTTGTTGGGCAAAAAGCGCTCTTCGAGCGGCGGCGAGAACGGCACAGGCGTGTCCTTCGCCGTCACGCGCAGAATCGGCCCATCCAGATCCTCGAACGCGCCTTCGCACGCCACCGCCGCGATTTCTCCTGCGATGCCGCCCGTGCGCGTGTCTTCGTGAACGATCAGCAGCTTGTTCGTTTTTTTCACCGATTGCAAAATCGTTTCCTTGTCGAGCGGCAGCAGCGTCCGCAAGTCGACCACTTCCGCCTCGATTCCTTCTTTCGCAAGTTCCTCGGCCGCTTCGAGCGACGTGTGCATCATCGCCGCATAGGTGACAATCGTCAGGTCGCGCCCTTCGCGCCGCACAATCGCTTTCCCGATCGGCACGGTGTAATCTTCCGCGGGCAATTCTTCCTTGACCCGCCGGTACAAAAATTTGTGCTCGAAAAAAAGCACCGGATTATTGTCGCGAATCGCCGATTTCAGGAGGCCCTTTGCATCATAAGCCGTCGATGGATAAATCACCTTCAGCCCCGGCGTATGCACGAAATACATCTCCGGATTCGCCGAATGGAACGGCCCCCCGTGAACGCCTCCGCCCGAAGGCCCGCGCATCACCATCGGCACCGGCGCGCCCCAGCGGTAGTGCGACTTCGCGACGAAATTCGTGATCTGGTTGAAGCAGCACGCGATGAAATCGATGAACTGCAACTCTGCAATTGGACGCAGTCCCTGATAGCCCATCCCCACGGCCGCGCCGATGATGGCTGTTTCGCTGATGGGCGTGTCGATCACGCGCTCCCAGCCGAATCGCTCGAGCAGTCCCGCCGTCACCTTGAACGCGCCGCCGTACACGCCGATATCCTCGCCAATCGCGACCACCGTCGGGTCGCGCTCCATCTCCTCGAAAATCGCCTGGCGAATCGCTTCCAGCATCGTGACCGGTGCCATGATTATTTTCTCCCCTCTTTGCCTTTCGGCCCTCGGCCAAAGGGGACGCGCGCCACATCGCTCGATTTTTCAGGCTGGCCATTCGATTTCCGGTCTTTGAATTTTTGCCCGCTCGTTTTCTGCCCGGATCTTTGATCGAACTTCGTTTCGCGCCTGTTTGCAAATCTCCGTTCCGGTCCCCGTTCAGACCGGTTTCCAGATCGTTCTCCCGATCCCTGTTCGGGCCGGGGCGCGGATTTTGCCGCGCCGCCATTGGCGCCCGCGGCGGCAGATTGTTTCGCCATCGTCGAAGCCAAATCGAATCCGCCGAAGTCCGTGACTTCCCATTCCGGCTTGACGCTCGATTTCGGCGGCGTCACTTCGGCCTTCGAACGCTTCCAGACCGCTTCCACCGTGTGGCAGCCGTCGCAATAAACTCCCTGCTCGGCAAGCTCCGGCGGCGGAAGCGGAGACTTCTCCGCGAACTCCAGGTCCTCTTTCAATTCCTTGTCGATGCGCGCATCGAGATCCTTCTTCGTTTTCTCGTCCCAGATTTTATTTTCGGTCAGATATTTCTCGTAGCGCGCAATCGGGTCGCGCGCTTCCCAGTATGCGAACATCTCCTTGGGAACATATTCGGCAGAATCGTGCTGCGCGTGGCCCTTCATGCGCATGGTTTTCGATTCAATCAGCACCGGCCCCTTGCCCGCGCGGCAGCGTTCCACCGCTTCTTTCGCCGTCTGATACACGGCGACAACATCGTTGCCATCCACAATGGCGCTCGCAATGCCGTAGGCCTTCGCGCGGTCGGCCAGATCGTGAATCGGCACCTGCTTCGCCACGGGCGTCGAATACGCCCATTGATTGTTCTCGACCACCAGCACCAGCGGCGCATGTTGCGTCGCCGCGAAATTCAGTCCCTCGTGAAACGCCCCCGTCGATGTCGCGCCGTCGCCCACCCACGTCATCGCCACGATATTTTGTCCCAGGTAGCGTCCTCCAATCGCCACGCCCGCCATCACCGGAACCAAATCCCCCAGCATCGAGATCGGCGAAACCACGTGCCGCACTTTGATGTCGCCAAAATGGCTGGTTCCATCCTTGCCCATCGTCGGCGAATCCACGCGCGCCATGTATTGCATCAAAATGTCGCGCGGCTTGTAACCTTTGACCAGCAATCCGCCCACGTTGCGGATCATCGGCGCGATCCAGTCGCGCTTTTCGAGCGCGTACGCGGTTCCCACCGAAGTCGCTTCCTGTCCCAAATTCGAATACAGGCCGCCCACCACCACGTTCTGCCGAAACAGTCGCACCAGTTGCTCGTCCAGCATCCGGTTGAGCTTCATGTAGTAATACAGGTCGAGATGCTGCTCCCGCGTGAGCGGCTGGCTCATTTTCTGCTCCCTGCGCGACGCCCCATTATCCTACGGCAATTCGCTCCGCAAAACCGCCGAGTTCTGCGACAAGTCGTCCGCCGAGTTGTTCGAATGCCTGGCACGAATTTCACGCTATGGCGTGAGCCCTCGGCGTTTCACATTCCTGCAACGCACCTTCTAATTTTTCCTGCGAGATAGTCTGCATGTCCCGCTCAAAAACTTCCCCGAGGTGCCTGACGATTCGCGGCGTCACTTCGTCGTGGCGCACTGCGCGGCCGAGCAATCGTTCGAGCGACGTAGCGCGCTTATCCGCAATGCCGCACGGAACGATTAGATCGAAATACCGCAAATCCGTCGACACATTGTACGCGAACCCGTGCGACGTCACCCACCGGCTCAAATGCACGCCAATCGCCGCCAGTTTTTCCGCGCCGGCATACTGCGCAGCTGCATCCTTCGCCACCACATTTTTCGGCGCGTCACTTGTGTGCTGTCCCGGAGATTCCTGACAGGGGGCCAGAGCTTCAGCTCTGACATAACCGGCTGGGAGCTCAGAGGTTTCAACCCCTGAAGCCTGTCCGGGAATGGCCGTCGCGCGCGCAAAATTATCCACCCACACGCCAGTCATTCCCGCCCTGCGTCCCGCAACAATCCCAAACTCCGCCGTCGCTCGAATCATCGCTTCTTCGAGCTGCCGCACGTACCACGCCACGTCGCGCCGAATCGCCGCGAGATTCAGAATCGGATAGCCAACAACCTGCCCGGGTCCGTGATACGTGATGTCCCCGCCGCGATCGCTCGCATGAAATTCCACGCCCATCTGCCGCAGCAATTGCGTCGACGCCAGCAAATGTTCTTGCTTGCCATTGCGCCCCAGCGTGATCACGTGCGGATGCTCGCACAGCAGCAAAACGTCCGGCACTGCGCCGCATTTGCGTGCGGCCACCAGCCGCCGCTGCAAATCGAACGCCGGCTGGTACGCCATCAGCCCCAGCTCCACCACCCAGCACGTTTTTTCACTTATGCTCATCTAAATTTGTTCTGTTGAGACGCTTCGCCGAAATTGGGTTGTAGTTCCTTCTTTTCCGGCTCTGATCTCACCCATGTTCGGTTCCATCTCGCTCCCTCTGCGCGCTTCGGCGGGGCGGGGTTTGAGCGCCGACCGTGCCGGTGCTTCAGGCAGTTCCGACCTCAATTCGCCCTCTCGGCCCGCTTCGGCCGAGCTTGAGTGTCGACTTTGCGGGCTCTTAGACAGATTCGGCTTCAATTTCATCTCCTCGGCCCGCCTCGGCGGGGCGGGGTTTCAACCCCGCCGTACTGCTCGTATCATCATGAGGGGCTTCAGCCCCTGGGGGCGGCGGATACAGATCAAGCTCGAATCTCCCGTTCGCGGAAGAATATTGAAATTCCCCCGGCGAATCAGCGAGTCGCGCTTCCACTGGATTGTTCCGCAGATAGGCCCGGTGGATTTCATAATGCTCGACCGAGCGAATCCAATGTTCGTGGAAGCCGCTTTGCCAGATCGGATGCCTTACCGTTTTCATCTTGCCGATTTCGCGGGAGCTAGCGCCTTTGATCAACTGTACTGCCTTCTCGAGAGATAGATCACTTCTCGGAGTCAGAATCATGCGGAGGTGATCAGGCATTATGACGAAATCATGAAGGAAATACCGTCCGAGCCTCCGATACTCTTGCATGGTAACGATCAAAATATTGGCCGCTTCGCTTTTCGCAAGAATACTCATCTTCTGCCACGTACTTGTCGTGACGAAGTATGCGCCCGCAGCCTTGATCCGATGCACTGGTCGAGACATGGCCTCAGGGGCTAAAGCCCCGCAAATTCGCTCCTCTGACGCACGGGCTGAAGCCCGTGCCCGCCAAGCCGTTCTTTCATGCGATCGAGCGTTCAACTGAAACCGCAAGCCGCTACGCGTTGATCGTGAGTCCCATCACGGAATTGAACGCGTCGCCCATCGCTTCCCACACCGTCGGGTGCGCGTGCATCATCGCCATCATGTCGTCGATCGTGCCTTCGAGCTGCAACGCCGTCGTCGCCTCGGCAATAATCTCCGTCGAGAGCGACCCAATCGAGTGCACGCCCAGCACTTCGTTATATTTCTCGTCAGACACCACCTTGATGAACCCCTCGTGATGCCCCAGAATCGACGATTTGCTGTTCCCCGCGAACGGGAATTTCCCGGTTTTCACTTTGTATCCCGCGTCGCGCGCCTGCTTTTCCGTCAGTCCCACCGACCCAATCTGCGGCTCGCAGTACGTGCAATTCGGGCACCGGTCGCGGTCGAACGGCTGCACCGCTTTCCCCGCCATGCGCCCCACGGCAATAATTCCCTCCATCGACGCCGCATGCGCAAGTTGCGGCTGCCCCGCCACAATATCGCCGATGGCGTAAAGATGCGGCTCCGCCGTTTCCATGTACGCGGTCGTGTGCACAAACCCGCGCTCGACCTTCGCCTTCGTTTTTTCAATGCCGGTATTTTCCGTCATCGGCCTGCGCCCCACGGCAATCAGAACCTTCTCTGCCGAAATCGTCTGCGACGCGCCCGATTTATCCTTGAACGTAACGCTCGCGCCCTTCGCATCCTTTTTCACCGACTCAACCGCCGCTTCCAACTCAAACCGAATTCCCTTCTTCCGGAATGCCTTCCCAAGCTCGGCGGAAATTTCCTCATCTTCCAGCGGAACCAGTCGCGGCAATCTTTCCAAAATCGTCACGTCCGCGCCAAACGTCTTGTAAATCGACGCGAACTCCACTCCCACCGCGCCCGCCCCAACAATCACCAGCGACTTCGGTATCGTCGGCATATCCAGCATCCCGCGATTATCCATAATCACGTTGTTGTCGATTTCCACGCCCGGCAGCGAACGTGCGTCCGAACCCGTCGCCAGCATGATGTTCGTCGCTTCGATTTCCGTTTTCTTCCCGTCTTTCTCCACGGAAATTCGCCCCGGCCCCGCGATTCTTCCCCAGCCCTGCACCGACTCCACTTTATTTTTCTTGAACAGGAATTCGATGCCCTTGGCGTGTTTATTGACGATCTTCGTCTTGCGCGCAATCATCGCCGGCCAATTTACTTTCACGTCCTTCACTTCAAATCCGAATTCCGACGCGCGCTTAAAATCCTCATACAAATCCGCGTGATGCAGCAGCACCTTTGTGGGAATGCATCCGACGTGCAGGCACGTCCCGCCCAGAAACGGATCCTTCTCGATGACCACCGTCTTCAATCCCCACTGGCCCGCGCGAATCGCCGCCACGTACCCGCCCGGTCCGCTTCCAATGATGGCTAAATCGTATTTGGCCAAACTCATCCTCCCGCGGGCCTCGCGCCCGCTCGCATCATTCTAACAGCTTACGAAAAGATGCCCAGCGTATGTGGTTCGAGGTTTCAGTTTACCCTGAGCGTCTTCTGCGAAGGGCCGCGAACGAGCCTCGCGTTTACTCCTCACGGGCTTCCGCGCTTTCCGCGCCCCTGCGCCGTCCACCGGGACGCCCTATACAGGCGGCCATTTTCCCTTTCGGCGTAAAACGCTTCGCGCATTGTGGGTCGGGCTTCAGCTCCGGCAGCAGCCGTTTTCTTTTTTTCAAGGGCTTCAGCCCCTGAGGTACGGCTTTGCCATCTTTCCGCAGTCTGTCACTAAAGAAGGGAATGCTCGAGCGCTGCGCGTCACAGCATCGCCCGATTCAACTCGCGCAAATTGTCGATTCTATCAGCCGCGCCCAAGCGCCGCAACCGCGCAAACGCCCGCTCGGTTTCAACTCGCTCTCCTCAGAGGCCTCGGCCGTTCCGCGCGTGTCGAAAAAAGGGCTTCAGTCCCTGAGCCTGGCGGGTCGTCGCACTCACGCGCATAGACCCGCAAGAAACAAACCGCGCCGCCGCGCCCCAGTTCGCGCCACTTCGTGTATGATGCGGAGCCACGCACATTTCGCGCGCGGATGTTTCGAATCTCAGCCGGAAACTCACAAGAAGGGAGCATCACCCGATGCCGGAATCCCCCACCAATCCACCGTCCGAAAGAATGCCCGACCAATCCTCCCCGCCGCCATCCACGGGCATCGACAGCATCGAAGACCGCATCACCCGGTTGTTCGTCAGCCCGCACGGGATTCGCGCCGGATGGCGATGGCTGATGTTCGTGGGCATGCTCTTCGCGTGCGCCGCCGCGCTCGTAATTGTTGCGTTCGCCACGCATCTCCTCCGCTTTCACGGAACGTCCCCATCGGCGCAATCCTTCACGGCATCGAGCGTGCTCGTTCAGGAAGCCATCTTTGTAATTTCGATGTCCGTCGCCGCCTTCATCATGTCGAAGATTGAGCATCGGCCCATGGCACAATACGGACTCCCGGCGCGCAACGCATTCCGCGCGCGTTTTTGGGAAGGCATCGTCTGGGGCTTCGCCGCCATCACGGCCACGCTGCTGATGATCGCCGCGCTGCATGGATTGACGTTCGGCTCCGTCTCGATGGCGAGCCGCGCGCTCGTCGGTTACGCGTTCGTCTGGGCCATCGCATTTCTCCTCACTGGCTTCTCCGAGGAATTCATGTTCCGCGGCTACAGCCAATTCACTCTCTCGACCGGCATGGGTTTCTGGCCCGCGGCGATTTTCCTCTCGCTGCTTTTCGGCGCGGCTCATCTCAGCAATCCTGGCGAAGCATGGCCCGGCGCTCTCGCGGCCGGTTTCATTGGCCTCTTTTGGTGCTTCACGCTGCGCCGCACGGGAGACATCTGGTTCGCCGTCGGCTTGCATGCCGCTTGGGATTATGGCGAGACGTTCGTCTACGGCGTGCCGGATAGCGGCTTCGCCGCGCCCGGACATCTGCTCAACTCCTCCTTCCACGGCCCGCGCTGGCTCACCGGCGGCAAAGTCGGCCCCGAAGCCAGCTTCGCCTGCTTCGTCGTGATCGCGCTCATGTTCCTCATCTTCCATTTCGTTCACCCCTCGCGCCCCAGCACCACTCCAAGATCATAACGCGCGCGCTTTACGCCGTTGTAGCGCCCGCCTTTCGCGCTTTTTGCGTGCCGACGATTTTCGTCGGCAAGGCGGGCATGCTTTCGCTTTGTGGGTCGCGCTTTCAAGCGCGACAATACCCGCCGTTCGATGACGTCTTCCTTTCGCGCTGTCTCACTCGCGCGAGACGCTCGCAGGCATCGCCCGTTCATCCTGAGCCTGCGAACGACGCGCGCAACGGCGCGCCTTGTCCCTTGACAGTCACCTGCGGAATGGGTTCTGCTTTGCTTGCCACTCGAATTGCAAAAGGACGGCACGGAAACCATGCCACTCCAAATCGTGCAGCGCCGGTCGCGCGGATTCATTTGCGTCAACGCGCACCCCGAAGGATGCCGCCGAAATGTCGAGCGCCAGGTTGCAGCCATTACGGCGCGCGCGAAGTCCGGGCGCGCAGGTCCGGCGCGCGTGCTCGTCGTCGGCGCGTCCACCGGTTACGGCCTGGCCTCGAGAATCGCCGCCGCGTGGGGCTTCGGCGCGAAGACCGTCGGCGTTTGCCTTGAACGCGAGCCCGACGCCAACAAGACCGCCTCCGCGGGTTTCTATAACACGGCCGCGTTCCACGCTCTCGCGCAAAAGGACGGCTTGTTCGCCGCCACAATCAACGAAGACGCGTTTTCGGACGCCGCCAAGCGCAGCGTCGCCGAAATTGTCCGCAAGGAAATGGGCCAGCTCGATCTGATCATTTACAGCGTCGCCGCGCCCAAAAAAAAGGATCCGCTCTCCGGCAGCATCCACACTTCCGCCCTGAAACCAATCGGCGAGGCCTATACCAACAAAACCGTCGACCTCGATACCGAAAACGTCACTGAAGTCACCATCGCTCCGGCCAGCGACGCGGAAATCGCGGACACCGTAGCCGTGATGGGCGGCGAAGATTGGAAACTCTGGCTCGACATGCTTGCTGCCGAAAACTTGCTTGCCGAAAATGTCCGCACCCTCGCCTATTCGTATATCGGCCCGGAAATGACGTGGCCGATTTATCGCGATGGAACCATCGGCGCGGCCAAGAAAGATCTCGAGCGCGCGGCGCGCTCCCTGGATGAAATGCTCGACACTCGATTGGGCGGTGAAGCGCGCATCGCCGTCGCCAAAGCCATCGTCACGCAAGCCTCCGCCGCCATTCCCGTCGTACCGCTCTACATGAGCATTTTATTTCGCGTGATGAACCGGAAAAAATTGCACGAGGGCGCTCTCGAGCAGATGCGCCGCCTCTTCTTTGATTTTCTCGCCGAAGGCGCCATGCCGAAGTTCGACGAAGCCGGGCGCATTCGTCTCGACGATCGCGAAATGCGCGCCGACGTGCAAGCCGAGGTCACCGCGGCGTGGCAAAACGTCACCACGGAAAATTTGCGGGAAGTCAGCGACTTCGCCGGCTTTCAGCACGCATTCCGCGCGCTCTTCGGCTTTGAAATCGAGGGCGTCGATTACTCCGCGCCCGTCGAAACGCAGCTTTCCTGGTAGCCGCCCCGCCCGCGCACATTGGCTTTAGAGTCTGCGCACCAGCTTCGGTTTTCGGCAGGGCACGGCTTTAGCCGTGCCGTACAATGTGCAGAGGAATGGGCTTCAGCCCCTGAGGCCGCTTGTCGAAAGTCGCCACACAAACCATTTAAGTCCGCCACTACGCCTGAACATACGCCATGCATGTGGGTCAGCAACGGTACACTAGAAGATGTCTCATAAATGCCTTTCAGAGGGTCGGAGCTCTAGCTCCGACCAGAAAGCCCTGAACAACAAGGGCGTTAGCCCCTGAAGTACAGCAGTCTGATCGACTCTCGGTATTTATGAGTTGACTTCTAGCGAATCGATCGCGTCGCGCCGCTTCCCGTGAATTTTTTTTAGCGCGGTCAGTTCTCGCTGCGCCCAATCCCGGGCATATCGCTCCCACGGCCTTCTTCAAGTTCCGCGCATATTGCGTCCAGCACATCCGCATTCGATTTCACATAATCCGTGGCCACGGTTTGCAAGTTCGCCAGATTTTCCGGCGTCACGTCGTCCATCTCGCTCGACGCTTCCTCCAGATGCGCAACTTGCAGCCGGTAATAGGTGCATCCCGGCAAGGAGTTCAGCTCGTAGTCTACCGCTTCCGAAACGCTGTCCATCAGAACCGGCACAATTTCTTTTGCCCAGCCCACCAATCCCCATTTCTTCGCCGCCGCATACGTGATCTGATCCTGCCGGTCGCCCGTGCCCGCAGACACAATCACGATTTCCGCCGCGTCCGGATAGAGCGCCCGCGCTTCCGGATAGGCCGCCATCGACGGATTGTTCACAAACACTCCGCCATCCACCAGCGCGTAGTCTTCCTCGCCCTTGCTTAAATGCAGCGGCGGAAAAAAGTCGCCGCGCCCGAAGTCGCCCTCGCGACTTCCGTCACTTTCCAGTTGTAGCTCGGATTCGCGGCGATCTTGTGGCTCTTAAAAAAGAAGGGCAATTGCCGCTGCAGATCGTAGCTCGAAATCAAGAGCGGCGTGAGCGCCGTTTGCAATTCGGTGCCTTGAAAAAACTTCTCCAGAGTCCCTTCCAGCGCGTCCGGCGAATATTTCGGAAGCATCAGCTGTCTCAGCGGCGTCAAAAAGTTTTTGTGGAATATCGCCGCGCCGTTTTGCACGTACAAATCCACGAGCTGCGCCGGCGAATACGGCCCGTTGCGATTGCACTTCGTGCCGATCCCGAGAGCGATGATTCCTCCCGTGGATGTTCCCGCGATCAAGTCGAACCCCTGCCACAAATCCTTGCTAATCCGTCTTTGCAGTTCGCTGAGAATCACCGCGGGAATGATGCCGCGTATTCCTCCGCCGTCAATCGCCAGCACCTTGATACTCTTCCCGCTTGCATTCGCCATGTCACCCGCGCTCCGTGATCCGGCAACGTTCCGGACCGTCCGCGTTCGGCGCTTGCAGTTTCACCATCAGCATCGCGTCTCCTCTAACTTATACCATCCGATTAGTATATTTATAAGTATATATAAGTAAGAGAGCGGGGCGTCTTTTGTTGTGTGATTTCAAATTTACGATCGGCTCATCTACGCCGCGGCCTTCCTGCGACAGGCCGCCCAGGAAGCGCCGTGGAAAATTTTGGTAGCGGTACCGGGAATCGAACCCGGGTTACCAGATTGAGAATCTGGCGTCCTAACCCCTAGACGATACCGCCCACTCGGCACACGTTGCGTAACAATCTGAGTTGCCGCAGAGATGCTTCCATAATTTTCGCACGCCTGAATCTCTGCTGCAAGCGTCTCTCTGGGGCCGCACAAAGCGGCGGGCGCGCACCTGTTCAAAGGTCCGCTTTCCGGTTATTCTGAATCACGGAGAATCCAGCGAACATGAGCCTGACCGAACGTATCCAGAAAGAACTGACCGCGGCGATGAAGGAAAAAGATGAACTGCGCTTGAGCGTGTTGCGCATGATGAAAACCGCGCTCAAGAACAAAGAGATCGAGAAGCTGCGCCCGCTCGAGGATTTGGAGGCGCTGCAAATTCTTCAGACGCTGGTGAAACAGCGGCGCGAGTCCGTCGAGCAATTCACGAAAGGCGGACGCGACGACCTGGCCGCGAAAGAGGCGCAGGAAATCACCATCATCGAAGGCTATTTGCCGGCCGCGCCGAGCGATGCGGAAATTTCGCGCGCCGTCGAAGAAGCCATCGCGGAAACCGATGCCGATTCGCTGAAGCAGATGGGCGCGGTGATCAAAGCCGCGCGCGCGCGCCTCGAAGGCAAGACGGTGGACGGCAAAGCGCTGAGCGACCGCGTGCGCGAGCGCCTCTCGCGCTAGAAACACTTTGGCGAGACGCAGACGCGCGCGCGACACACACGCATGCCCTATTGTCCCCTGCCTTTCGCATTTACCCCGACGCTTTTCATCGGGGCGTTTCACCCGTTTTCTCCGAGCCTTGCTATGGACGCCGCACTATTGACCGGTCAAACGTCTGTTTTCGTAGGGGCGTGGCTTTAGCCCGTCTGCGCGATGCGCTTCGCCCGCATCGCGGGTAAACCCCTCGGCGATTCACGACCGGTTTGTCGTAACGCCGAGTCTCGTATTCCAGACACCCTACAGCTCCGAGGTTTTTCTCGCTTCGGCAGGGGTATTACGGTCACACCGTGCGCGTTTCCCGCCGTTGTAGCGCCCGCCTTCAGCTTGCCTGCTGCAAGCAGGGCCGGCAGCTTTACCTCCGACAATAGGGGGTCGCGGCTTCAGCCGCGACATAAGCAATGCCTTCCGTGCCGTTTCCTTTCGCGCGCCCCATCCGCGCGACGTCGTCCGCCTTTCGCTAGTCACTCGCCACTCGTTTACTCTGAGGAACGAAGGGGTCGCCCCTTCATCCTGAGCCCCCGAAGGACGCGCGCGCCGCGCGTATGCGTGGCGTTGTTTCGGCTCAGGCAACTTGTCCTTGATTCGGCGGTGGCTCCGCTGTCTCCTTTTTGACGGACTTGAAGTAGAGCCAGCGCAGCAAGACATACCAGACAAGCAGGAGCAATAAGAACGCGGCCAATTCGGGGAGTGCATCCTGGAGATAAGAACCTGTCGAAGTAGTGGTATGCGGTGTGAAATTCCGAAGTTCGCTTTCCGTAACCCATGCTGAAACAGGAGAAACGAATATATCCACAAAGTGCCAAATTACTTGCGCGAGCACGTACCCGAGGGCGATTGCGCCAATAAAGCTCTCCACCAGAGTCCGTTTCAGCCGCTCAAGCATGCTTCCTTCTCGTTAGGATTGTTCGGTATCTGCTCAAGCTGCGGAGCGGCCCCACACCATAGGCCCAGCGGGACAGAAGCCACGCAGCGGCAAGCATGCTAAAAGCATACAAAAGATATGAGAATGTCCTGATCAACATCCAGCGGTCGGTGAGAGTGAGTTTGGGAGACCAAGAATTGCTACCGCGGTGAACAAATTAAGTCATGGCAAAGGAAAGCGGGCCCCAAAGAGCTCGGAAGAACTCGTTAAACGAAAAAACGAGAAGCACCGCGATAGCAACGGCTGAAATGTGGGAGTCAGCCAAGATTTCACGAAGAGAAGGCTTCACGCTTTCACCGTTGGTCCGCATTTTCGTAGGTTGGCTTGATTCGACCAAATGAAATCCTCATGTGGGTGACGCGCGAACCGGAAATGGCTCTGCCTTCCCGTGTCGCAAAATTGCCCTTTTCGCCTTTTTTACAGTTCCTTATATCCTTAAGGCAATCCCGCAACCACCCCCAATTCCATTCGCGGCCTCAGACCACGCCGAAGCGGAACGGACTTTGCGTTGACCTGAGCATTGTGGGTCGCGGCTTGCCTGCGCAAGCAGGCTTCAGCCGCGAGGTTAAACGGCGATTGCCTCCCTCTTCCTTTCGCCTTTACGCCGATGTCTTTTATCGGGGCGCTCCATCCGCGCGCGCCTTACGTCAGGGCACGGCTTCAGCCGTGCCGAATAAATCGCTCTTCGTGTTCCTTATCCTTTCGCGCGTAGTATCCGCGCGATG